>Ga0247841_10000951_pt1 | contig 70638 bp, 58 predicted proteins | sample LaCruzMarch2015__2_FD_192410 | JGI IMG/M metagenome (GOLD analysis project Ga0247841, IMG submission 192410) | Freshwater microbial communities from meromictic Lake La Cruz, Castile-La Mancha, Spain - LaCruzMarch2015_18m | ecosystem: Environmental > Aquatic > Freshwater > Lake | place: Spain... | reverse complement strand
TGTTCCTTCGATTGCTTCGTAATGATAAAGGAAAACGTTTATTTACCTTTCGGGAACTATCACTGCTCTTCGGAGGTAACAGTCGTCAGGTTGCGAGCCAGCATATGGAAGCCTTTCGTGATTATGGCAAGGTTCGTTGTGGATTCTTCAGTGTATAAGTGCCAAACGAGAGTTAATATTTTTTCTTTTGATGTATCTTTTTATCCGACAGTCAGAAAGTGGCAAAGCGCCGATTGAAGCAATCATGCCAGAAATGGTAAGAATGCCGTTGTATCGTTTGATAAAAGACCCGTTGGGAACAGTTTTGGGGGTGGAGAATGTCAAGATGGCAGATTTTAAGTCACATGAATGCCTTGCAGTATAGCTATTATACCATTGTCTATGCTACGCTCTGGAATTTGGTATGTCATGTTTCCCTCCATTTTATATAGACATTATAGTAATCTCTTTGATATTTGTGGCTTGCTGTTTTTGTCCGTTCTATTGCGAGTAAGGAAAATCTTTAGAAACAGTATAAATCTTCGGTCTTCAATATGTCAACGGGAAAATATGCACAGCGATCTTTGAGGACATCTGCAAATGGTTTTCTAGCAAGTTAACAGATGATAGTCACCACTAACTGAATTTGAGGTATATTCAGTCAGAAAAAACATTTGATCATTGAATGATAAAATAGTATTATATTAGAGATCATACACTGAATTAACGGAAATTCTGAGTGAATATATACCGAAATCAAGGCGATAAAATGGTGAATATTATTTTGAGAGTGTTTCTGGCTTTTGTTTTGGCGTTGCTGTTTGCAGCAAGCATTCAATTGGTTGGCTGCTTCGTTCTTCATGGTCATAATGTCCATGATATTACAACCTGCGACATTCCAAAATTCGTTGAAAAAGACTTCACCCAATTGGAGAAAATATCTGAAATCTCAAGACTTAGGTCTGCCATTGGGCATGACTATTCGGATGGTTTTGAATCGTATCGGAGTATGAAACATTATTACGCCCCTTATGAAAAGTATAGGATAAATAATGATGTAGAGATTTACTCTCCTGTTGACGGAACCATTCATTCCATAATTAAAGAACAGCATGGGGCAAGCGAGGGATTGTTCAATAAGCAAGTTAGAATTCAATCCAGCAAATATCCCTTATTTATCTTTGTTATTTTCCACGTTGACTTAGTCGCATCGGAAATCTCTGAGGGAAAGAGATTACATGCGGGAGAATTGATTGGTCATGCTCGCATGTATTACCCAGATATAAATGAATATGGCTATAGTTTTGATATAGCAATATGGAATAATTCATCATCCAAAATGCGTTATGTCTCTTATTTTGATACGATGACTGATAGTCTTTTCAGCTATTATGTTGCCAGAGGAGCTAGATCGAGAAATGATTTTATTATAGGCAAGGCAGAAAGGGATGCTGATCCGCTTTCCTGTGAGAATGGGCGATTTACCGGTAACGGAAAGTTAATAAATTGGCTTGTCCTTAAATGAGGGAGAAAAATGGAAAATCTGTTGGTAAGAGAACAATTTGAGTGGATGAATATATGGTGCAATAATGCGAATGATCTTACATTGTCCAGAGTGCTTTTGATCGGGGATTCTATTGTGTGTGGTTATAGCCCAATAGTTATCAAGCAATTGCAGGACAAAGCTAACGTTGATCGTCTTGGCACATCCAGAAGTATCAATGACCCTGTATTGATAAAAGAAACGACCTTGATGCTAGAGGATTGCAGTTATATTGCTGTCCATTTCAACAATGGTTTGCATGGCTGGCATCTTGACGATGAACCTTATGCTAAATATCTACGACAATATACCCAATTATTACAAAAACTGAGCAACGGCGCAAAGCTCATCTGGGCATCTACCACTCCTATCACAGTTCAGGACGATACTCAGACTATTGATTTAGAAAAAAACAGCACGGTGATCCGCCGCAATGTACTTGCAGAAGAAATCATGCAGGAATACCATATTCCCATCAGCGATCTTTACCAACTCGTTCTGAATAAAGCAGAATTACGGAGCGCCGATGGTTACCATTACAATGCCGATGGACAAAGAGTGCAGGGCGAAGCAATTTCCGAATTATTGTCACAATTTTAAAATAATAGAACTAATCATGGCTAGAGCTTCAAGAGGGTAAAGCAGGTCGCACTCAGATTGGGATGACACGGAATTCCACGATAATACTGCCAAAGCAATAACGCGCAAAGTGGCATAATGATAAAGGAATTATATGTAGGAAACACAGAAGAGATGGAAGCATAGCGGAGAAAATGTTTTTTTAGATCCATACAGGAATTGAGTGGAAAACAATGGCAAGTATCTTCCATCCAGATCTCCGTATCGACTTTTATTTGACAGACGGTTGCTGTCCCATTATACTATGGATACTTCCGTGAGGCAAGAAGCAACCATTCCAACGATGGAATGTCACTAAGAGATATCAAAAGGCTATTTCAGTGAAAAGGGAACTATATGTTTTTAAGAGCTTCTAAAACCTCTGGGATCAAGAAATGAATATAAACATTGGTTTTTGGGACATGCTTTTGGTGTTGGCTGTTTCTGTGCAGGCGACGGTTTTGGCATATCTTTATCATCCGAAATGGAAAGCTCTTATATTGTCTCTGCCAATTCCTTCTACACTTGCAGTATTGTCTTTAGGCAGTCCAATAAATGCGACCAATGTTTTGGCGCTAGTCGTGCTTTTTATTTATACACATGGGGTCAGGTTGTTGCATCAAAAACTTTGTCTGCCGATTATACCGGCAATTGTGTTATCTGCGTTGGGGTATTGTCTAATTGGTTTTGCAATTGTCAAAATACTGCCTGATACTGATGTGACATTCTGGATAGCGAGTGCAGGTGTTTTGTGCCTTGCAGTATTGTTCTATATAATACTACCCCATCGTGAGGAACCCGGTCACAGAAGCCCGTTGCCGATATGGATAAAGCTACCGATTATTGTAGTAGTAGTCCTATTTCTTGTCATAGTCAAAAACATTTTGCAGGGCTTCATGACCCTTTTTCCTATGGTAGGGGTTGTTGCCTCATACGAAGCACGGCACAGCCTTTGGACAATTGGTCGTCAGATTCCGGTGATTATGTTGACAATGACACCAATGTTGATTGTTTGCCGACTCACCCAGCAAAGTATAGGCTTAGGCTTTTCCTTAACACTGGCTTGGGTTGTATTCCTAATTATATTAATTTCATTCACGCACTTTACAAAAAAGACTCAAATGGTTCGCTCTGAATCATTGATACTTGATAAAGATGTAGAGTAATGATATTCTAATATATGAGGAAATATGGGCAATTGTAAAACTTTAGGACTATATAATCCTTTATCAGATTAGATTAACCAGATTCTGGATAAAATTGTCAGTTGTCTAACTTAAAGAAAGCCAAGTGAGGTGATATTATGAAGATGAGTATTGCAATTGATTGGGAAGCCGGACCTGTGGAGGGTCATATAGAGGTTACAAATGGAAAATTGCTTGTAGGATGTTTCACCAACGATGAAGGCAAGTTTTTGAATGATTGGTTTTCATACCTTTCTACAGAACCATGTCGTCTTGCTCTTGTCATTGATGGAGAAAATATGGAACCCGGAGCAAATGCAACTATGGTTAGCATCTGTACAGACATTAATCCATTCACATTCTTTCTCCGGGATGTTGACATGGAATACCCGATCTTTATACCAGATTACGGGGTCGTGGTAACTGATGCGGAAGACCCACGATCATTCAAGGAGATCGTAAAAGCCATTCAGGATCGCATGTTTCTGAGCAACCTTCAGCGCATCAGCATGGAGCCAGAGGAATCCTATGAAACGGCTGTCAGGAATGTGCGGGAACTTCGATGTCCAGTATGGCTGGGACTCAGTCGTGATATGAGGATTTTTGAGATGGATTTCAGACACACCGGAGCAATGCTGGATTGGATACAGCCAAGGTTTCATGGTTCTGGAGTACCTTTGGAGGAGACGGGGAATGTTTCTTCTCGCTACGAGTTTTTACTGGGACGTGGGTGGGGATGTACAAATGTCATATCTCGGCGGCTAGAGGATGGCGTACTCCCAATATTTCGCGGGGAGATTGTAGATGATGACATCCGTTATGAGTGTATAGCATTTGTGACGCTTGAACAAACCAAGCTTCTGCCAGAAAATTTGCGCGGCACTCATTATCTTGTGGCTGATGGGCATTCTGCTGGACATATATTCACAGCAGAACAACAGCAGACATTTGAATCTCTTTTGCCTGAAGAGATGAACCGTAGCGAGGAAACCGTGCTATTTTTCCGTGCAAAAGCGGTCAACACGGCGGCTGTTCCCCGCTATGCATTCTTTAAAACGATATTCCCTGCGTATGGTGCGAAATATTCATTCGATGGAGAAAATGGAATTGGGATGTATGCACCAGACAGAGTATTCTGTATATCAAAACTCAACGGGAACTCGCTTCCACAGGAGGAAGTGGCAGTTCTGATTGGACCTGGGGAATCTGTCATATTTGAGTTCTGCCTACCACACCGTCCTATTTCCCATGAAAGAGCGTTGAAGCTGGGACAACACGACTTTATGATGTGCCTTGATGAATGTCGCACCTTCTGGAGAGATAAGCTAGCAAGCGCAGCAAAGATGATTCTCCCTGAGAAGCGTTTGGACGAAATGACGAAGGCTGGTATCCTACATCTTGATCTGATCACTTATGGAATTGAGCCAGAAGGAACTCTTGCTCCGACAATAGGCGTATATAGCCCCATAGGCTCAGAGAGCGCACCTATCATCCAATTCATGGATTCTATGGGCTGGCATGACGTAGCAAGGCGTTCCCTTATGTATTTCCTCGAAAAACAGCACGAGGATGGCTTTATGCAAAACTTCGGTGGGTACATGCTTGAGACAGGATGCGCGCTCTGGAGTATAGGAGAACACTATCGCTACACACACGATGACGACTGGGTCAGAGAGATAACTCCAAAACTCCTCAAGTCATGTGAGTTCATCAAAAACTGGCGGAAGCGAAACCAAAGGGATGATCTACGCGGTAAGGGATATGGAATGATGGAAGGCAAAGTCGGGGATCCAGAGGATGCTGAGAGAATATTCATGTTGAATGGCTATGCTTATCTAGGATTAAGCCGTGTAGCAGAGATGCTTGCCTATCATGAACCAGAACAATCAAAGCAACTGAAGCAACTCGCAGCGGAATTAAAAACCGATATCCGAACCGCACTCTTTGAATCTCTTGCTCATGGGAGTGTTGTGCCACTGGGCGATGGAAGCTGGTGTCCGACTGTATCACCATGGGCTGGAGACTACGGTCCGAAGTGCCTGTTTGCAAAGGGAGGTAAGTGGTATACTCATGGGGCTATATCATGCAGAGACTCCCTGTCAGGTCCACTTTATCTTGTTTTTCAAGAGGTAATTGAGCCATGCGAGCAAGCGACAACATTCATGTTGAATTACCATAATGAGTTGTTTTGCATGCGGAATGTTGCATTCAGCCAGCCTTATTATAGCCGACACCCATTCGTGCATTTGAAGCGAGATGAGGTTAAGCCATTCCTCAAAGCTCATTACAACGGTTTTGCAAGTTTGGCTGATCGGCAGACTTATTCATTCTGGGAACACTACTTTCATGCAAGTCCGCACAAGACGCATGAGGAAGCGTGGTTCCTTATGCAAACTCGATGGATGCTCTATATGGAAGAAGGGGAAACACTCAAGATGCTCAGAGGCATCCCGCGTTCTTGGCTTGAGAATGGGAACTATATCGAACTTGATAATGTTGCTAGTTATTTTGGTCCTTTATCGCTGCTGGTAAGATCAAAATTAGACTCAGACTTTATCGAAGCGAGAGTGACGTGCGTTTCCGATCGGCGTCCAAAGTGTGTAGAAATCCGGCTGCCACATCCAGAGGGACAGAAGGGAGTATCAGTGCGCGGAGCGATATATAACGCTGAGAGTGAAACAGTTAGAATTGAATCCTTTGAGGGCTATGCGGAAATCATGCTTTGTTTCTAGTAGTTAACCAAATTAATTTCGCAACCATAATATAGGAGTTCTCAAAATCCCTTGTTACAAGAACATGATCCCTACCTCGCCATGCGACAACGCAATTATCGGCTGTATATATTCGGCAGCATTTTCACCATGATTGGTGCGCGTATTCAGGGAATAGCTATCGCCTGGGAGGTATACCAACGCACAGATGAACCCTTTGCCCTTGGACTTACCGCCTTAATGCAGGGACTGCCGATAATGCTCCTTGCTCTGCCTGCCGGATACTTGGCTGATGCCTTTAAGCGCCGTAAAGTTGTAATTATATCTCTTTTAGGAGCAACACTAACTTCCCTAGGTTTGGCAGCGCTGTCATTTGCCAAAAGCCCAGTTATATTCATGTATTTAGTGTTGTTTTTAGATTCAGCTATTACAGCTCTGGGACGTCCTGCACGAGCCGCCTTATTGCCTCAGATTGTCTCACGTGAAGTATTCCCAAATGCAGTGACATGGAATAGTAGCGTGGGACAGCTAATATCCGTTTTTGGTCCTGCAATTGGCGGATTCATTCTGCTCTGGAGCATCCCTGCCGCCTATATTATCAGTGCCGCTAGTTCACTATCTTATATAGCTCTACTAGCAAGGATAGAGATAAGGAAATCGTCCAAACAATCGGAGCGTGCATCATTTCGAACACTACTAGCTGGTATACATTTCGTTACTAAGGAACGTCTTATTCTAGCTCTTATGGCTCTGGATATGTTTGCTGTCCTGCTGGGTGGCTCTGTCTATCTACTTCCTATATTTGCCAGAGACATACTTCAGGTAGGGGAGCGTGGATTTGGTTTGCTTCGTGCTGCGCCTGCTGCCGGAGCATTTTGCATGGCGATTCTTTTGATTTATCTTCCGCCCATGAGACACGCTGGACGAAATTTGCTGTTGGCTGTAGCTGGATTTGGCGTGGCAACTATTGTGTTCGGTCTGTCAAAGTCATTTTGGCTATCAATGACTATGTTATTTCTGACCGGTTTGTTTGATAACGTTAGCGTGGTGATCCGACAGACGCTTATTCAACTACTGACACCGGATGAAATGCGCGGTCGAGTATCAGCAGTTAATAGTGCATTTATCGGTGCTTCGAATCAACTAGGTGGATTTGAGTCTGGCACCGTTGCTCAATGGTTCGGGACCGTCTTTTCGGTTGTGAGTGGTGGTATTGGCACCATTCTGGTTGTGCTTATTACATCAACCATTTCATCAAGGCTGAGGAATTTTGGCGTGATGCATGAAGCCCAACCTTCCTCAGACAAATGATTATTGATAGGGCAATTCCAACACTTCTAGCTTTTCGCAGGATAACCCACGGACTGAGCAAATAGAACCTTTTGATTTGGACGAAGCTTAAATTCTTTGATAGTATTCTCCCTATCGCAGTTGTGAAACCAAGCTGCCAAACCTTGCGAGGCAGCGAACAGGTAAACGTTCTGAGCAATGAAACCCGTGTCGGTGTAATAGTAAGATTTTTGTATTTCCGGGTTCCCGATGGACCGATCAGGCTGTCCAGGTCCCAGATCGTATCTGGAAAGATCCACAACATAAAAGATATTCGCTCAATTTATCATAGTGTGTAGTATATTAAAATAATCAAACATTTTGACAATTAGCACATCTTTGGGTATATTCCTTAATACTGCAGAAAAATAGAATGACGTCGTGCATCTGTATATGATACACTTTCGGTTACCAAATCTGACTCATGGTATATCAAAAGGAATCTGTCATGCAATACCAAATGGTTCTGTTGGTAGCAGTTTCTCTTCGTTGGTATCGTGGTTCATCAAATATTATGACTATTTGAATATTGGATTGATTATCTACCACAAATTGTATCATGCCACAAGGGCAAAAACAAGAGTTGTCCATGCCTTTCTCCCATAGAGCGGCCCAAATGTACATTGCACCAATATGAAAAGCATAATACTATATTTTGCATTGTTTTGCATCCTTGGGCGGACGCAGAGCAGACGCAAGAATAATGAGTGCAATTAACACACATGCAGGCGTGAAGCCAGTTTCCCCCGGGTAATATTCTTATATCGAATTGACATAAGGTTACCTATATTGCTCAAGATTCCCTTTAAACTCCAGCCCCAGTAACCTCTCGGTTCGCTCAACATTGCAGGTCTTCCGAGCTTCGGGTGTGCCAACAACGTGAAGTATATCATGGTCGACGGTCGACTCGATGCTAAGACGGCAGGCTTCGGCTAGGTCGTGGCGACAGACCCAACCATTTCTGTATTTTCCCTTCAGTTCCTCCCGATACTTCCCGATGCCCAGATGACTGTCAACAATGTAATCAGCTCGAAGCACAATAGTTTTCATTCCGAAGGCGTCATGAAACTGACGGCACATCTCTTCCTGCAGTCGTTTGCAGATGCCATACAGACCGCCGTCAGTTCTCCTGGTATCTGCGGAGAAGAAGATGCCTTTGGGGTGAACCGTCATGCAAGAACCAACGTGAACAACCCTCTCAATGCCCCGCTGCCGTGCCGATTCGAGGACATTCCATAGACCCTTCAGGTTGACGAGGAATGCTTTCTCGTCGTGTTCTACGGGAGCGGTGGAAGGATTAGGGAAGTAAACAGTCAGGTGAATAATGGCATCCATGCCTTCGGTTGCACGGTGTACCACATCAAAATCTACAATGTCTCCATAATGCACATCCTCTCCCTGCCATTTACCATCGATATCGCTCCACTCCTCCCAGGATTCCGGTGAGTAGACAACTGCCCGAATTTCATGACGCCCTTCCAGGTTCGCCAGCACAGCACGACCAGTCCATCCTTCAGCGCCAAAGACAACGACTTTCATTCTAATCCCTCCTTTGCTACGGTAGGCACTGTAAAGTGATATCCCTCTCAAAACTGCTTATTGCTTTTGGTGTTATTTCATACCTGTCAAAAGTTCGACTGATTTGTTCTGTCTCTAATCTTTTTCATGGTATCCTATTTCCTTCCAGACCTGTTGTGCAAGCTCTATGCCTTTGGGATTGGGTTTCACAAAACCGAGAATGCTAGGTGGAGGCTGTCCCGGTCCTGCATGTTCAGGCCATGGTGACCAGTTATCATTTTCGTAATTCTTGCGATTTGTTTCATCTTTGAAATCCGGCATATCAAAAGGGCGACCATCTTCCAAAGCGCTTTTCCAAGCTAATATGCCAACTGACGACATAGCCACGCCGCGGTATACATCCAGAAATGGTTGCTCCCCTGACCTGATAGCACAGGCAAAATGGAAACTCGTCCAGAAATCGCCACCACCATGTCCTGCCTGACGTGCCAGGTCGCCATGTTCAGGCCATTCCGGATTATAGACTCTCTCTGCTTGCTCTTCAGGTTTAATATCCCATGGCTCATGCCATATTCGTATTTGTCCCGGTCCAAAATATCCCGAACCCCGTGTAATTTCCATAGCTCCTCGTGAACCATGAACTCTATACCAATTACTATGACCCGGCAATATCAAACCGAAAATGCGAAATACCGCACCATTATCCATGCGGCAGAGGATAACCGAACCGGGATCACCAACATGGACAGTATACTCATCCACTTCCGGGCAGGCTATAGACAATCCATTAACTTTTACCGGCATTGTATCTGTGATATACATCAGTGGCGCCATAGCATGAGTGCAGTAATATGTGGAAGGTATACGTGAGCGCCAATGATTCATCCCTGGAGATATACTCAGGCGATCACGTGGCGCCATTGGATGATTATACTCGCCTTCAGCGTAAGTAACTTCACCGATTTCCCCGGTGCGATACACACGACGCATCTCCTGATTAAAAACCGTGTATGGATAGTTTTCCGCCAGCATGTAGATTTTGCCGCTTTTTTCCACAGCTCTACAAAGGGCTACACCCTCAGCCAGAGTTGTGTTGGATGCAGTTTCGCTCATAACATGCTTCCCTGCTTCGAGAGCTTTTACAGCAAAGGGTGCATGCTGATTGAAATAATTGGCAAGAATGACGGCATCCATGTCATGTTCTAGGAATTTGTCATAATTGGTGTATGTCGCTACTCCATAGTTTTTTCCGACTTGCTGCAATCGTTCTTCCCATTTGTCGCAAAGAGCCACGAGTTCCATCCCAACGACTTCATTAGCCGCTTGAGCAAAGCTCTGCCCTCGTCCAATACCTATAACACCAACACGGATTTTTTTCCCATCTTTATAGCTTTTCATTTCTGGCATAACCAGCCTCCTTTTTTAGAACCGCATGTTCTTGATTGCCCTTTATTTGGTAGATTTCACAAACTTCTACTATTTCTTCAAATCAGCGACGGACTTGGCAGGATATAGCATGTCCGAAAGCTATCTGACAATTATCGTTTCTTTCATTGTAGGATAAATACCGTCAGAATAACTATAAATTACAATGCCATCAAACTTAAAGCTGAATATTCGACCTTTACTCAGGTTACCGGATTTGAGACTATTGGATGCAACGTCATGAGTTGCGGAATCCTCATCGGTCCAGGTCACTGTTGTTCCAGACACAAAAGCAAAAGCAGATAATCCCGATAATTTCATTATACTATTTCCTGCGACCGATGGCATCGGTCATCTCTTTCATGTTATATACAGGCAGTTCCCCGCCGGCATCCTTCAAAATCATCTCCCAAGCCTTTTTCACAACATCGCCTGCATCATTGATGATATTCTCCTGACAGTCAGGGTCTGTGGGCAAATAGAAGGCAGATCGTGGCTTTCCATTAACATCTATTATTATCCAATACTCGCTATCCCTATACCAGACAGTATCGCCATATCGGCAAGTCAGATATTCACGTTGTTCGCACTTACCACAGATAATATCGCAAAGGCTTCTTCCGTCTATGTTGATGTCGCTTAATCCAGCATGTTTATACATTGTAGCAGTCATATCAACGTTATAAACGAGATTGCCATAGCGATTACCAGCATCAACGCCATCAGGCCGGCGAACCATAAGCGGAATACGCATAACGCCGGGAAACAGCGAATAATGAGGTTTGCCAATGATTCCTTCCGGGTTGTCAGTGAAATTTGTGCCATGATCGCTTGTGAATATTATCAATGAGTTTTCAAACTGTCATAGTCCGGGGAATTATGACATTATGAGATGAGACCGTTGCAAATAGATTTCAATAATAATGAGGATTTGCAGTGAATAGAACAAAAAAACTCTTGCCAAAATGAAAAAAATACCATAGATTACCAAATTGACAAACATAAAGGAGGTAACTATGGTATTGGAAATACAAGAAAAAGATAACACATTTCGAGTGAAATGGCAAGTGAATTCACAAGGATTTTCAACAGACTGGATACCAGACACCCCATCAAATAGGAAATCAGTTCTGATGTTCCTTCGATTGCTTCGTAATGATAAAGGAAAACGTTTATTTTACCTTTCGGGAACTATCACTGCTCTTCGGAGGTAACAGTCGTCAGGTTGCAAGCCAGCATATGGAAGTCTTTCGTGATTGTGGCAGTGATTTTCTGGACTTTCTAACCAGAAAAAGGAAAGTAGATTCACAGGTGGTAGATGGGGTAACAGAACTGACGCTGCGATATGATGCAATAATACCTATTTCAGTTAGAATAAGACTTACGCAAACTTAGAAAATCGCTATGGTCTTATGAGTGTCATTCGCAGATGCTGGACAATAAAAGGTCATCGTCCCAAAGTAGTTCACAATGACAAATATAATGCGGGGAGTATTCTTTAGGATAAGAAGTCTAAATCCTTTCATTACAACGTTTCACAAATGTTAAAAAAAATAAATTGACAAGACCTTTGCTTTTATATTACAATATATATCAGGATATTCAAATATATAGGAGAAGTAAAATTGAAAGAAATTGTTAAAATATTCAAAGCTATTGGAGATGAAACCCGCATAAGACTGTTAAAACTACTTCAACAGAGAGAGTTATGCGTGTGCGAGTTAATGCAAGCTCTGGAGATGACGCAATCACGAGTGTCAAGAAATCTTGGCATACTCAAAAATGCTGGTTTAGTTGAAGACAGGCGTGACGGGCTATGGGTACATTACTCGCTGAATGATGAAGCCAAACCTTACATAAAAGAATTACTAGAGATGCTAAAAGATTCGTGCAATGACGACAAAATCATAGTTAAAGATTTAATTGAACTAAGCAAAGCCCAAAAGTTAAGCAATATTTGTAATACTTGATATTCTCTTTTTTTTGTTCCAATTATATTTGGATATTCGCATATATTAGTATATTGGGGGTAAATAATGGATATATTCTACCCAGTAAAATTATTTTCTGAATGGCTAACTTATGGCGTTTTTAGTATAACACCTGATACTCTCTTGGCAGAAGCGGTTAATTTTTTCATTTATGATACAATTAAGGTATTAATTCTGCTCGCAGTTATTATTTTTGTCGTTTCTATTATACGATCGTTTCTGCCGCCGGAGAAGATTCGCTCTATTCTTTCGCATAAGAATAAATATACGGGCAATGTTGTAGCGTCCTCGCTTGGTATTATTACTCCATTTTGCTCATGTTCGGCTATTCCACTTTTCCTCGGATTCGTGCAAGCTGGTGTGCCACTCGGTGTTACATTCTCGTTTCTAGTAGCTTCACCGATGATCAACGAAGTGGCGTTGGTGTTGCTTCTTGGCATGTTCGGTTGGAAAATCGCTTTACTCTACACAGTAAGCGGACTTGTTATTGCCATTTTGTCTGGTCTTGTTATCGGCAAAATGAAAGTAGAGAATCTTGTAGAGCCTTTTGTCTATCAGAATTCAATCAATGCAGAGACTGATCTGCCAAGAATGAAATGGTCTGATCGGTTTTCTTATGCTAAAAACTATACTTTGGATATCTTGAAGAAAGTTAGTCCTTACGTCCTCATTGGTATTGGCATTGGTGCATGGATTCATGGTTATGTTCCGACCGATTTCTTAGCCAAATATGCAGGAGCGGATAAATGGTATGCCGTGCCATTAGCTGTCATTATCGGAGTTCCGCTTTATTCCAACGCCGCTGGCATTATTCCACTCGTTGAAGCTTTCACTGAAAAAGGTGTGGCTATGGGAACAACACTCGCTTTTATGATGGCTGTTACCGCTTTGTCTTTGCCAGAATTTATGATCTTGAAACGAGTTATGAAAATAAAGCTTATTCTCATATTTGCTGGGATTGTGGGAGTTGGCATCATCTTTATCGGTTATTTATTCAATTGGATTTTGTAAACCTTAACTTCATAACAAAAACAATTATGGGAGGTGCATAATGAAAATCGAAATACTTGGAACGGGATGCTCAAAGTGCAAGAAAGCATTTGAAAGCGTTGAGAAAATTGTAAAGGAGTTGGGAATTGATGCAGAGGTCGTCAAAGTAGAGAATATTCAAGACATTATGAAATACGGAGTTATGATAACGCCTGCTATTGCTGTTGACGGCGAAGTGAAGATAGTCGGAAAGATACCAACCCCAAATCAGATCACTGAATGGATTAAAAACGCGAAATAATAGATTCATGAGTATTGAAAAGAAAGTTAGTATTAAAGAATAATTAAGGATCCATAATTAAATAACTTACCTAATAGGAAACACACCCCGAACCGAGTTTAGGCTAATTCCCCCTTTAGCTAAAGGGGGAAGGGGGGATTTGATTAAATGTGCTATATCTAAAAATAGGGAAGTTATTTAATTCGCTGTCCTAAAGAAGAAGTAGCCAGAGTTCTGAAAGTAATGTTAAAATAGGAGGATAAAATGAAAGACGTAAAGAAAGCAGTAAGAAGCGGATATGCCAGAGTAGCTAAGAGACAGTCTTCTTGCTGTGGACCAAAAAGCTCTTGCTGTGATAAATCAAATGAAATCAGCGAAAAGATCGGATATACAAAAGACGAAATGGCTTCAGTTCCTGACGGCGCCGATCTTGGACTTGGCTGTGGCAACCCCACTGCCATCGCATCACTAAAAGAAGGCGAATTTGTCCTTGATCTCGGTTCAGGCGCAGGATTTGACTGTTTCCTTGCGGCAAATAAGGTAGGCAAAAGCGGAAAAGTCATCGGCGTTGATATGACTCCAGAAATGCTTGAAAAGGCTAGAGAAAATGCTAAAAATGGCGGATATTCAAACGTTGAGTTCCGACTTGGAGAGATAGAATACCTGCCGGTCGCAGATAACTCAGTAGATGTGATTATTTCTAACTGCGTTATAAATCTCGTACCAGAGAAAGATAAAGTCTTTGCAGAGGCATTCAGAGTGTTGAAACCAAACGGTAGATTGATGATCTCTGATATTGTATTGCTAAAGGAACTTCCTGAAATAATTCTATCTTCCGTTGCGGCTTATGTGGGATGTATATCCGGTGCAATAATGAGGGAAGACTATATCAAAGGCATAGAAAAGGCTGGATTTCAGGATGTGACTATAGTTGAGGAAAATTCATTCTCGATGGATTGTATGCTCAATGATCCAACAGCGAATGCTATACTGGAAAATATAAATCTCCCTATGGATAAAGTGAAGGAAATTGGAGAATCCATAATTAGTATAAGGGTCTCTGGTGTTAAAAAGTAGATTTTTCAAAATTCAGTATAAGGATGAGTTAATATTATGTCGAATGAAAAATGTTGTGACTCAAAAGAATCTCAAAAGAAAAGTGATTGTTGTAGTGGTGGAGTAAGACTTGTATTCCCATGCTCCGGCGCCGCAGATGTTGGTGCTATTGCTGATCAAGTCGGCAGAAAAATGACAAGAGAAGGTATTGGTAAAATGTATTGCCTAACTGGTATCGGTGGTCACGTCAGCGGAATTGTTGAAACAACCAAAGCGGCAGACGAGGTTATCACAATAAATGGTTGTCCCATTGCCTGCGCCACAAAAGCTGTTGAGCATATTGGCGTCACTCCAAAAGCCTTTGAGGTTACAAAAATGGGCTTTGAAAAAGGTAAATCACCAGTGACAGAAGAAAACATCAACACGGTTTTCTCAAAAGTCAAAGACATGTTGAGCTAGTTGTTGTCCGAATAATATAGAAAAAAACACAAATTGATGAGTAATGAATTTATAATGAACTCATTACTCATCACTGAAGAAAGCAGACTGGAGATGAATTACCTACGAGTAATGAAGGTTAAATAAATAATCGGGTAATAGCTAAACGACTTTAAGAAACCTTTTTAAACCTTAGGAATGGAACGCGGATAAACGCGGATCAGGCGGATTTGCGCGGATCGAAATAAATAAAAATCCGCGAAAATCCGTTTAATCCGCATCATCAGCGTTCTATTCCTAAAAATTTAACATCATTTCTTAAACTTGCTTAGGAATCCAGAAAACCCCGATAATTTTATTACCCGATTATTTATTTAATGTTCATAACTCGTAGGCTTCTTGCTTCAACGAATAGCTACTCAGCATTTGATTGGTTAAGAAACCAAGTTTGATCAACTACACTGAGGGACTCCCCTCTCCACGAGCGTAACTTCGGGCTATCCCAGCCCTAGTGTCCACTTGGTTATCGTGGACGGTAAATATTGTATCATGAAGATAGTTTATAGTCAATAATCTTATATCCAACGAATAATGAAGATTAAATAATTAATCGGGTAATAGTTAGGAATGGATTCCCGTTTTCACGGGAATGACAAACACACGCAAAATGTCATTCCCGTGAAAACGGGAATCCAGAAAACCACGATAATTTTATTACCCAATTAATTATTTAACCTTCATTATTCGTTGGTTTTACGATTCGAGGATCATAAAAATGATAAAGTGTATTTATAACAAGAAAATTATCTTTGTTTTTGCTATTTTATTAGTCTTAATATCAGCATTTTCTTGCAAACAGAAAGGAAGTGAGTTTTCTAATGCCAATAATACACAATCTCCACAAGGCTCAACCGTTTCTAATGCAAAAAATCCTTCTGAAACATCAAACACTTTGACGTCTAAATCACCAAAAATATCTGATAGCTTACAAAACCTTAGCAAAACTAATGTTAAAACTCAAGCCAAACTTCCAAAACTGCTTGATCTCGGTGCGGATAAATGTATCCCATGTAAGATGATGAAACCAATACTAGATGAGCTTAAAACTGAGTATTCGGGTAAACTTGACGTTGAATTTATAGATGTATGGGAAAATCCTAAAGAAAGTGAAAAGTATGGTATTAAATTAATACCTACCCAAATATTTTACGATCCAGAGGGCAAAGAATTCCAAAGGCATGAGGGATTTATGTCTAAAGAAGATATATTAGCTACCTTTAATCAGAAAGGAATGAAACTTGATTAAAAATAAAAATTTCCATTATATCCTAGCATCATTAATGCTAATTCCATTGGTATATGCTTTTTCAGCTTCGGGACAGATAACAGCGGATTCCAAATATCCCGGTTTATTTAACGGTTCTCTTAAATTGTCTATTCCTGACTCGTTATCAAACGGAGAGTTATTAATAGCTGGTGAAATAAAGATAACTCAAGCACAACTTGATTCAGAGATAAAAAAGGCGTCTGCAAGCCTTCAACCTCAACTTAAAGATAATCTTTTCTTTTTGCTGGAGAATATCGCAGTTGACCGTATGCTTAATGCTGAAGTTCGAGATTGGGCAGTTTCTAAAAAGATTGATACAAAAAATATGAAAGATCAGGACGTCATCAAAAAATTTGTCGAAGAATTAACCACCAATATCACTGTAAGCGCAGATGAAGTGAAAAAGGCTTATGACTCTGATACAGAGGTTTACGGTGGAGCTAAGTTTAGTGATGCAGAACCTTATATTAAGTCTCAATTAATTGACGAGAAAAAGCAGGAAGTTGTTGAAAATCACGTAAATAATCTCGGCAAGCGCATAGTAATCAAAATCAATGATGATTGGGCAAAGGCTCAATATCCAAAGGCGATTGACAACTTAGTTGATAAAGCACGACATTCTGGCAAACCAAGCCTTGTTGATTTTGGTGCAAGCGGTTGCAGACCATGCGATATGATGGCACCAATACTGGAGGAACTCAAAAAGGAATATACTGGAATTGCGAATGTAGAATTCGTGGATGTCCGAGAGCATCAGATATTGGGTGCAAGATATGGAGTTTCCTCTATTCCTGTTCAAGTGTTTTTTGACAAAGATGGAAAAGAGTTCTATCGTCACGTTGGCTTTTTCCCTAAGAATAATATACTAGCCAAATTCAAGGAGATGGGAGCATCTAAATAATGGAAAAGATTTTCATTGCACTTACTCATGCAGTGCAAGGCTCTCCATTTATTGCTATATCTGCCTCTCTTGTTTGGGGAATTCTAAGTATTCTTTTAAGTCCATGTCATCTGTCAAGTATTCCTCTCATTATAGGATTCATAAATCAGCAGGGACGAATATCTACCAAGCGAGCGTTTTTTACGTCTGTCCTTTTTGCGTTTGGGATACTCGTCACTATTGGAATCATAGGCGCAATAACAGCCTCTGTCGGAAGAATGATGGGCGATATTGGTAAATATGGAAACTATATTGTCGCAGTTGTATTCTTCATAGTCGGGCTTCATCTTCTTGGTGTTATACCTATGCCTTGGTCTGGACCAGGGCAGGTTGGTATGAAACGTAAAGGTCTGTTATCGGCATTTATTTTGGGTCTTATCTTTGGCATTGCTTTGGGTCCTTGCACTTTTGCATATATGGCACCGATGCTTGGGGTTACATTTAGTCTTGCAAAAACTAACATTGCTTATGGTATAATATTGCTTCTTGCGTATGGCATTGGTCACTGTTCAGTCATTGTCGTAGCGGGAACTTTTACAGAAGTAGTTCAACATTACCTCAATTGGAATGAGCGATCAAAAGGTGTTACCGTAGTCAAAAAAGTCTGCGGTGTTCTTGTCATTTTGGGCGGTGTGTATCTGATCTACACAACAATATGATAAATTTGGAGGTTTCTCGTGGTTAAAGCAAAAGTAGAAGCAGGTGTTTGTGGATTTGTGACTGATATTGAGGCTTATTTAGAGGATAGTCAGTTCGTCAGCTTTAATATAAACAGCAATTGCGAAAAAATAAGCAATTTGTCTCAGAAGATCACTACTGTTGATGCCTATAACGAGATCAAAGATGGTTTTGATGGTGGACTATATTCTGTGATAAGGCAAGAGCTAAAAGGCTGTTGTTCGGGCTGTGCTGTCCCGGTGGGAATATTTAAATCAATGCAAGTAGCGGCTATGCTTGCTCTGCCTATGGATATAAACATAAAGATCGTCAAAGTAGACGATCCTGCGTAACAACAAATAATTAAAACTTTCATCACCCCATTAGAGGAGGTTTTTGGATGGCGAAATTGGATCAAGTCAATAAAAATGTTTCAACAATAGTTCAAGAAAAAAAGCTGAGTAAGTTTGACAGATTCCTGACTCTCTGGATATTCATTGCAATGGCTATCGGAGTTTTCACTGGATACATATACCCCGGCATTGCTGGTTTGTTACAAAAATTTCAGGTCGGAACAACCTCAATACCCATTGCCATAGGATTGATCCTGATGATGTATCCACCATTGGCAAAGGTCAAATATGAGGAGATGGGTGACGTATTCCGAAACGGCAAAGTACTTGTTCTGTCACTCGTTCAGAACTGGATAATAGGACCCATACTAATGTTTGCTCTGGCGATAATATTCCTGCACGATAAACCAGAATATATGTATGGGCTTATAATGATAGGTCTGGCACGTTGTATTGCTATGGTTATCGTCTGGAATGAGCTTGCTAAAGGGGATAATGAATACGCCGCAGGATTGGTGGCATTCAATTCCATATTTCAGGTATTGTTCTTCTCGATCTATGCTTACGTTTTTATAACTGTTCTGCCAACCAAGTTTGGACTTGAAGGCACAGCAGTTAGCATATCAATAGGGCAAATCGCAAAAAGTGTGTTTATTTATCTAGGCATCCCGTTTATTGCTGGAGTGATTACACGATTCGGTTTTATCAAACTTAAAGGAAAAACGTGGTATGAGGAAAAGATAATTCCCCGAATAAGCCCTATTACACCAATCGCTTTGCTTTTCACCATTGTAGTCATGTTTTCTCTAAAAGGAGAATATATAGTAAAGATACCTTTGGATGTAGTGCGTATAGCAATACCTTTGCTTCTTTACTTTATAATCATGTTCCTTGTATCTTTTTTCATGGGCAAGAAAGCTGGGGCTGGTTATGCAAAGACAACGACACTCTCTTTCACAGCGGCAAGTAATAACTTTGAGTTAGCCATTGCAGTAGCAGTAGCAGTATTTGGTGTTAATTCAGGAGAAGCCTTTGCGGCAGTAATAGGTCCGTTGATAGAAGTGCCGGTTATGATAAGTTTAGTAAATTTAGCAATATACTTCAAAGGTAAACTCAAATGGAGTTAGCCTAACCTGAGTTAATATGATCTCTTAAGGATTACAACTGTGAAAGCAAGAAGCGCACACAATCCATAACATCATCAACCTGAATTGTTTCCATACAAGCAAAATCACGATTTTTGCACTCACGCTCATAACAAGGGGAACATTTCATATTCTTTTTTATCACCTTATGTCCTTCACCATAAGGTCTATGTCGGATAGGTTCAGTTGGACCAAAAAGAGCGATCGTTGGTGTGTTCAAAGCCGATGATATGTGCATGGGTCCGCTGTCGCAAGTGATGTAAATATGGCAACGCTTTATGATTGCACCCAATTGCCACAGGGTTGTGTGACCTGTGAGGTTTACTATATATTTGTCTGAATCTTGTGCGATCTTCATAATTTTTTCACCAAGATCAATATCGGACTTTCCACCTGTAAGCACAGACATCACACCCATTTCGTTATACAAAAGCTCAACTAAACGAGCAAATTTTTCCATACGCCACTGTTTCGTTTTCCAAGTAGTAGATACGTTCAGACCAACAATAAAATTGCGGGCTTTTAAATCCCCCCTTCCCCCCCTTTCAAAGGGGAATCTAATCTCACCCTTTTGGAATGGCAGAATCACATATCCCCCTTTACTAAAGGGGGATAAAGGGGGATTTAAAGGCTCATAACTTTCATTAGCATCATCGTTTCTAAAAAGTATACTCCGCGCAAATTCTTCATCACTTTGTTCAATACCCCAGAATTCAAGTTTATCGTCCAGATTTGTGCCTGCGATAGGTGCGATTATATCAAGGTATCGTTTGACTTCGTGAATGTTCTTTCGCTGTTTAACCTTCGTTGTCAAAAAAAATCCGTTACCCGTTAATTTTAACCCGATACGTTCATGGATTCCAGCCATATAAGCAAGAATTGCGCTTTTAACAGAATTCGGATGCAGTATTATTGCTGTGTCAAAGTCTTTTGATCTTAGATAACTTGCCATCTCCCTCATCTGTCGAAAACCTTTCTGAGTATTTCGCTTGTCATAGACTATTATTTCATCAAGGTACGGATTACGTTCCATAAGCTCACGAACCAGAGGAAGCACAATCATAGACATTTTGCAATCAGGAAAATTCTTTTTCAAGCCTCGTAATGCAGGCGTCAGCAGAATCATATCGCCAATCCATCCGCCTGTGTGCATGATTAATGCGTTTTTCATTTTCATAATTGTTTGTTTACTGCTTCCCAAACTTCATCAACAGTGATCAACTTCATGCAAATATTGTCCTTGCACTTGTCTGTGAATTGCTTGCAAGGACTACAAGAGATGTCCTTCCTGACTATCGCATGTTTTTCACCTATCGGCTGGAATTTGATGTGATTACCGGGACCAAATAGCGCAACAGTCGTTGTTCCAACAGCTACGGATATGTGCATCGGACCTGTGTCATTGCTGAGTAAAACGTCACACTTTTCGATCATACCTGCTAATTGGCGAAGCTTGACTTTTTCCTTCATCAGAACAGGTTTATTTTTCATGTTCTGCGCCACATTATCAACAATGTCACCTTCGTCAGGTCCACCAAAAATTACAACTTTACTACCATGCTGTATTGCCCGATCAGCCACAACAGCGAATCTTTCAGGAAACCAGCATCTTGGTCGCCATCCTGCACCCGGGAATATGCCTAGTATAGTATCGCCTGACTTTAATCCCTGTGATTCGAATATTCTAAAAGCAAAATCTCGGTCTTCATCAGAAATAAACATTTTCGGTTCTCTGTCCGCTTCTTCTATTCCAAGAGGTTTTACGAGATCAAGATTTCGGTCAACAGCGTGTTTATTAACTTTATCAGGTATCCGAATATTGCACAAAAAAGCACCGGGCTGATGATAGCCAATGCGAGTCTTGATTTTTCCTTGATATGCCATAAAGCTGGAGCGGAACTTTCTCTGCATGTCTATACTGACGTCAAAATTCCGTTCCTTGAGTAGATTAATGACACGACAAGTCTCCGCCAACCCTTCTTTTCCCTTTAAGTTCCTGCGAAACACTATAACTTCATCAAGGCGTGGATCAGCAGACGTCACATCGGCGGATTTGTCACCTACGAGCATGGCAATGTATGCTTTAGGGAAAGATTTCCTCACAGCATCAATGACAGGTAGAGTAAGCACAACATCTCCCAATGATCCAAATCTTATTAGTAGAATTTTTTTAATTTCTTTTGTTAGCATAATCACTCATAGTATTCTTTGTGGCTTTGTGTTTATTTGTCTATTTGTCATTTTATTGTTGACAATGCCATCTTGGTCGTAGGATGTATATCCCACAATTCATTTATCAATTCAATAGCAGTCTGTACAATCATCTGTCCGCCTGATTCGTTTGTCATTGACCATGGCGCAGGATGGATTTCGTAACCGCCTTCTTGATACGTGCCGGGACTGACGATATAACCGATCCAATCGTTTGTCGTCTCCGATATAAACGTATAAGGTGATGATGATTCTTGTTTGATATGCAGACCTAGTTCAACGAAAAACTCACCTGGGATGCCTACAATAGCAACGTCACCAATGCGAAAAACCTGCACCTCTGCGATTATCGGGTCAGTGCCTCTTTCAATGCGTTTCAGCGTCTCCTGATTTGTACCAGCGACCCGCAACGCCATATCCCTTAATTCCTTGTCAGTAGCCTCTTCCGCTTCATTCAGAGCGGACATATACGCTTTATGGAACGGTTCAGAGTCAGGCAGATCTCGTGATGGTAATTGTAACACTTTCGATAATGCACCAAGCCTTGATTCCATCGGTTTTGTGTCGGGAGCGCGCAGTTGTGCGACTATTTTTATCACTTCACCGGCTAATATTGTTCCGTATAGTTCAACGTCTCTGAAATCTCTCGTATCATCACGTACAGGATTAATGTCACCTGCGGCGCCTTGAAGAAAAGCACAGTTCCTGCAACCTTGTATGATTTTCTCAACTAGCTTTGTCGCAGCGCCGGGATAATCCGCAGAAACTAAAGACTGAACCTGTACCGTCACAGGATGGGTGGAAAAATTAATCAAAATGTCTGATCGGTCTGATCTATCCGATTTATCTGCTCCCTCGCATAACAGAACTCCGACCGACTCATCAATATAGCCTTTTGCTCTTTGCTCATCAATGGGCATATTGCCTTTTCTGCGATTTTTGGCAATTCCACGAGCTTCACCGATACCAGCTTTCAGGGTTGTATAGATCATATTATTATCAGCCATCTCAACAGCGGAGACAATCTGCTCAATCAGCACTTCAAGCCAGCTATCCACACCCAACGCATCCAGCAGATTAGTTATCCCTGTCGTTTCGGGGGTGGAATGAGCGTGTGTCGTTGCAAGCATGATGTTTTCAATGCCTGTCCTTTCCAGAATACGCTCGCGCACTTCCTTGATGAAACTGCGACCGGGTCCAAGCAGTTCATTATTGAACCCTATCGAATCCGCAGATATTAAAGCGAGTTTCATCTCATCATTAGCGAATACAAACGCCCTTGAATAAAGCGGGTCATGTACGCCTTTGAATTTCCCCTGTCGTGGCAGATACGCCAGATGAGGTATATTCAATGGTGGAGTAATATCAATCTTTGCGCTGCCTATTTTCATATTCATTTTTTCTCACCTAATGTATAGGCACTGTTAAAAATTTAAACACAAAGAATCTGAGGACACAAAGAACACGAAGATATTCACGATAATAGATTTCAAATTTTTGTGATCTTAGTGGTCTTTGTGCCTTCGTGTTTATTTTCATTTTTTTAATAATGCCTGTATTATAGATTAAAACCACGATCTTTCAGGAAATTTATCGCTTCTTCAAAACAAGGGATGCCTGCACGCCCTCCAAGCTTGGTACATTTAATCGCTGATACTGCGGATGAGAACAATGCGATCTGATGAGGATCCCATTTGTGCAGTAATCCTACTATATATGCGCCATGAAATACGTCACCTGCCCCGGTAGTATCAATCACGCCAACATTAAACGCAGGCGTATGAAAACACTCGTCAGCAGTGACAGTGTAACTGCCCTCATCCCCAACGGTCTCAACAAGTACGCTGGGACCCATCTTGAGGATCGCTTTACCCGCTTCGTATATATCATCAATATCGGTCAATCCTTTAGCAAATCCTGCACCTGTGATCAATACGTCAACGTATTCGATCAGCTTACGGGTGCTATCCCCAACACGACCGCTAGTCTTGCCACCATCATAAACGACCTTTTTCCCTGCTTCTTTCATCCACTTCGCTGACTGCAAAGCCGAATCATAATGGAAACCGTCAAGATGTAGATACTCAGCGGAAGTGATGTATTCCCGATCTAGATCATCTATGCACAAAGGCAATCTGCTAGTGTTCCCAACGCCGGAGAATGTTCGCTCACCTGTTTCTGCATGGACGTGGACAATTATAATCTGATCATCAGGACCGTCGTGCCTGACAAGCCTGCTGAGATCAATACCGCATTCTACCATCGTACTGAGTTTTATCTCTGCGGATTTATCATTGCCAGCAGTACCTATGAATCCAACTCTAGCACCTAGCCTTGCGGATGCAACCATCGCAGTACCTACAGGTCCACCGCCTTCAAGTCGGAATCCCTCGATATGTGTGCCATGTTCCCATGTCGGCATATCCTTGAGTCGCAGTAACACATCAAGAGTCGCCATTCCCAAACCCACAATCTGTAAATCATTTGCCATATATCACCTCAAAATAGTGACAAGTGACGCGTAACGGGTGACGGGTAGTATAACATAAACAAACTCATTATTTTTCACTCATTACTCATCACTCATTACTTTAATCAACAACGATAGGCTTGATGTTAAGGAATTTACATGCCTGAAGTAATGCCTTTGTCTGATCTCCGTGGATCATGCTTGCGTGATGTATGAATCCTTCCTCAACCAGTATTCGATAGAGTTTTTTGTGATCTTTGACCTCAACCCATGCCCACGTACCAGCGAGTTCTTCATCACTGGGGATAATCTCACCAGTGGTTATCAGCATCTTCCATTCGTCATCATATTCAGCCAGCCTGCACATAGTAACTATGCCCGATTTAATCTGGAACTGCGCCAAGCCTTCGGATGCGTTATCCTCTATTGACAACTCACCTTTCATATCTCGTCGAGAGCGCAGTGCCGTCTTATCCGGATCTTTTGCTAGGCATACAGGTGCGTTTCCACAATGCCATGCCAGAAGCCAATTAGAATCCTCACGATGCTGGATCGTCCAGTCAATAAAATGTGGTAAAGTCTCACCAAGACCCGCCTGATAGTTTGCCAGCATTGACAGAGCACCCAAAATATCGGTTTCACATGCAGTCAACATGCCTTTTTGTGTCAGGCGACCATACAATGCGCATACTGAAATGCCCATACTTCGCTGTATTGATGACCAGCACTGCATCGCCATACCAGAAAGCTTGTTCCTGTTCCAGAATTGTGTCAGGGCAAACTCCATTTTAGCTGATTTTATTAGATAATTATCGCTGACTGTGATTTTTGCATAGCTATTTTTAATGTCTGAAACAATCGCTTGAATCTGCGGATCATCATCCGAATAGCTCTCCGCATTAGCAACAATGTCTCCTAATTCGATATGTATCACGTTCTGCCCAAACGATCTTATCATCGCAGTTTCATCATAGCCAACAGTTTCAAAAGATGATGGACGAACTCCAACTTGACCAAACCTTGCACCCTTAAAGCCCTTAACTACAGCCACAGCCCTTACAAATTCCTGTACCTCATTTTTGAATTCATGCTCATCAGGAAAGAATATACCAGCGTAATGAAAAGGTATTTTACGACGATAAAGCCCCGAAGCCATAGAGAGATTACCGCAATATGAATCTGATGCACGACTTAACCCGGAGTCGTCAAAAGCCGGTGGCTCTTTGGTTGCATAAAGTAATACAGGCACTTTGAGCTTTTCTGCTATTTTAGCAGCTGATCTTTCATCTCCAAAATCAAGTGGGCAGAGGATCAAACCATCAACCTTCTGTCTCTGGAAGTATTCAGCGACAACTTCCGCCTGATCCAGATTTGAGACTGTGCCATTAGGCGTGTAACCATTCTCAGGATCAAGAGTTTTACCATCAGATGAAGGTTGCGGTACGATAACTTCCATGCCTTTGACTTCTGAAAATGCAGTCAGACTGTCCTCGCGCATCTTTTTGCACCAAGGCGTACAACTAAAACGGTAAGACGGAACAAAACCAAGCCTTACTTTAATTTCACTCATTTAATTCTCCTCTTTATTGTAATCGTTAAAAATACATAAACGTTCGTTAAATTAGATTACTGATACCAGTTTTTCACTTATAGAAACAAAAAGGAAATAACCACAGATAACACGGAGAGAAAATAAGAAAAAAATTCCTCTCCGTGTTATCTGTGTTCTCCGTGGTGAAAAAAAATCTAATTGGTATGCTTCTAATTCTTCAAGATCGATCGAAAAATCTTCTCATCAATGCCTGCTTGGCGTAACATTTCATGGAACGTTCCCTGCGGAATATCCCTTTTACCTTTATGGCTAATTCTCACTTGAAGGATAACATTATTTTCCAGAACCTTTTGCCAAGTTTGATGTGCGCTACTTCTGATGAGCTTAAAATCAAGATTCTTTAGAACATATCGCATATCTTTATAAGTGTAAATGGGCATATCTTACCTCTAATAGTTCCATGAGTTCCCATTCATCGTTGCATGCTAAGATCGCATCAATATAGGGTTTATGATGCGCCCTATTTGGGCTACGGACATACATATCCTCATTTGATTTATAGTCCTCTGCATATTCAACTATCATCTCAATAATAGCTTTTAGAGCTTCTTCTTTTGTATTCATCTCGGTAATAAGATCAAGTTCCGGACACTTAGCCATATAACTTTCATCATCTTTTGCAATAAATATTGTTAAAAGAGAAACTCCTGTAATCATGGTTGCAATATTTTCACTCATTTATTTTCACTCTCCTAACCTAAAATGCTTTTATACAACTATCAGTTATCATGATATTATAAAATATATCTCAAGTCAACCTTTCATTGTCTGAAAAATGTTGCATTAAGAGAAGATATATATTATACTCACTCTGTTGTATTGGTGATGTTTCTTATGAAAATAGACAAATTTTTGAATTATGAACAATAAAATTCCGGGTTTAACCCGAAAATCAGCTTTACTAGGTATAATCCTCATTCCAATCTCCACGTATTGGGTTATGCGCATGGAGGTTATGAGCGGTAACGTCGGCGGAGGTGGGTCATCCTTCGGTGGAGCGCATTATGCTACCTGCCTTTCGATATTCTTCAACGTAGTATTTATAACAATACTGCTGACGGTACTCAATCAAATATGGCATCGCCTGTTTTCAAAAAACCTACTCCAAAAAGAAGAAATACTAACCATCTACGTCATGCTATCAATCAGCACAGGTATGGCTGGAACAGACATGATACAGGTACTTATCCCCATGCTTGGTCATGCCTTCTGGTTCGCTACCCCTGAAAATGAGTGGGAAAGCTATTTCTTTCCTTATCTGCCAAAATGGCTCACTGTGTCACAAAAAAGCGTACTGAGAGGATTCTACGACGGTGGATCATCACTCTATACTATCGAAAACATCAAGGCATGGATAGTTCCCATAGCAAGCTGGTCTTTGCTTCTCATGGCTCTATTATTGATAATGTTCTGCACTAACATTATCATCAAAAAACAATGGATAGAGCGTGAAAGGCTGTCATATCCTATCATTCAGATACCAGCGGCGATAGTTGGAACAGAGAAAACAATCATATTTAAAGATAAAATGTTCTGGATCGGATTTGCAATCGCAGGAGGGATAAACGTCTATAATGGTCTGGCATACCTTTTTCCAACAGTTCCGCTTTTCCTCGTCAAATACGAGATCGGGCATCTCTTTACGTCAAATCCATTGAACGCCATAGGATGGATGATGGTAGCTTTATTTCCTTTTGCGATTGGACTTGGTTACCTTATCCCTGTTGATCTTTCGTTTTCGTGCTGGTTTTTCTTCTTTTTCGCCAAATTCCAGAGGATGATGGCAAGTGTTATTGGTATACATGGCTTCGCTGGTTTTCCATTCGTTCGTGAGCAATCCTTCGGTGCATATATGGGTATATGCTTCTTTGCTCTTATCATAGGACGTAAGCATCTCAAAAGTGTATGGAGAATTATTTTGGGAAAAGAAAAAGATGAACCGAATGAGATCAAAGCTTATCGCATGTCTTTCATTGGTATTATTGGAGGCTGGCTGTTTATTATAATTTTTTGTCTTATCGCTGGAATGTCTTTGTGGGCAATTTTGAGTTTCTTTATCATATATTTCCTTTTGTCTCTGGGAATAACAAGGATGAGAGCAGAGCTTGGAGTTCCCGCACATGATTTACACATGATGGATCCTAGCGTAGTCCTCACTACCGCATTAGGAACAAGGCATTTACGTGTCAACAACCTCGCTATGTTCTCGCTTTTTTATTCATTCAACCGTGCTTATCGCTCACATCCAATGCCTCACTCACTCGAAGGATTTAAGCTTGCCCAGCAATCAAACATAAACGACTCAAGGATGTTTCTCGCTACAATAATCGGAGGGGCAGTTGGTATAATAGCGGCAATGTGGATACTGGTAGATGGCTTCTATAGGCTTGGTGCTTCAGTCAAAATATCGGGATATGCGGTAAGTGCATTTGGCAGAGAACCTTTCGATCGCTTACAGAACTGGATATTTTATCCATCTAGCACCAATTTTCCTGCTGTAAGTTTCATGGGGATCGGGTTTTTGTTCACTATTTTGTTGCTAGTAATGAGATCACGGTTGATATGGTGGAACCTGCATCCTCTTGGATACGCTCTAGGAGATGATTATTCAATGCAATGGCTTTGGGCGTCACTTATGCTCAGTTGGCTAATCAAGAGAAATGTCTTGAAATATGGCGGGGTCAAAATGTATCGCCGTACCATCCCTCTTTTCATTGGGCTTATACTAGGGGAGTTTGTAGTCGGCAGTATTTGGAGTATTATTGGGGCAGTTCTAAACATACCAACTTATGCTTTCAAATATTGGTAGTGTTAGCAAGTTTTAAGGTGCTTAGTTCAAGAATTATGTAATTGACGATAAAAAATACTTGTGTTAGAATAAGTGGTCTTTAGCTTTACACGGCGACGTTTAGCAGACAGGTTATGATTGCCAAGAAGGGGATTTATGTTTCACATTGAAAAAAATTTACGATTTATTTTCTTGGTACTACTATTAAATTTCGTACTCTTTGGGGTAAGTCTAACCATCATTGGGGCAACACTACCCAAGATCATCGCTGATTTCCAATGGAGTTACATTGCCACTGGATTTGTGCTTTCTGCTGGTTCCATTGGTTATTTTGTTTCATCTTTTGTGTCAGGGATATTCCTGCATAAGCTAGGACCTAAAAAGCTCATAGTCATTGGTATGGGGCTTCAGTTTATCGGTCTGTTATTCTTTGCATCTACGCCAATTGTTTTGTTGAATATGCTGTTGAACCTTATGATAGGCTTTGGTGGTGGTGGAACAGAGGTTGTTGTAAATTATAGCATGGTAAAGATGGAGCGGCGTGGACAGAGTAGACTTATGAACTTCATGCACGCCGCTTTTTCTGTTGGTGCCGTCATTGGTCCATACATGGTCATAATGTTGATGCGTGCTGAACTTGGTTGGACGATGATCTATCGGATAATGTCTTTTATATCTCTGGTGATGGCTATTATATTCTTGTTTCTCCCATTTTCACGTCTAGGAGGAGAAGATAAATCTGAAGAAAAAGTAAGTAACGTGAACCTTATTCGTGATCCGGTACTTATATTATCATTTATAATACTGCTCATCTACGTTGGTTCAGAATTGGGTGTATCAAACTGGGTATCTGAGTATTATGTGAAATTCTTTCATTCATCTGCTAATGTTGGCGCGCTTATGGTTTCCATCTTCTGGATAGGTTTGTTGGCAGGGAGATTGGGTACATCAATCATATATCATGGCTCACGTCCAGAGGCTGTTGCGCTGGTTTTAGCATCTACTTGCACAGTCGCACTGATCTTTGCATTGATGATGAAAACTCCAATTATTGCAGGGATCGGTTTTTGCATTGCCGGGTTAGGCTATTCAGCGATCTACCCATTGATTATGGCTTTAGTTGGAAGGCATTTTACATCTGCACAAGGGGCGGCTGTTGGTTTTGCCGCTACTGGTGGAGGGGTCGGGTCATTTGTTTTCCCATTCATCATGGCAGCGATTTCCAATGTTCTCGGCATACGCAAAGGCTTTTTCTTTTACATCGCTTTGAATATACTCATGGTAGGTTTTATTTTAATAATTATTAATTACACTGGCAAACTTACAAAACGTGACTCAGAACGCAGTGCTTGATCAAATTTGTGATTCAGGAAGTGAATGGAGGCTTCTTGCTTCACAGAAGGGCTACTCAGCGATATTGATCAAATAGAATAAAAAAGAAATTAAACACGGAGACACTGAGGCACGGAGAGAAAAGATGAAGGATTAAATATTTAGGAAATAGCACACGGATTAAAATAGTAATCAGTAATGAGTGATCCGTGATGAATGATTCAGTAAAGATTTAGTCTTATGAAAACTGATCACTCATTACTGATTACTGATTACTATTTTAATCCGTCGCATCTGTGCCAATCCGTGTGCTATTATTATAAAAATTAATTCGGTTGACCAGTAGAATTACCTCACCTTTCCTCTCCGTGACTCTGTGTCTCCGTGTTTTTTCATGAATTATGATTCTTCCTCAGCTAACTGAAAAACTCGTATAAATAATCGTACTGCAGATATTATAGAATGCTTAAAGCTTCATTCGTAACTTAGTATTATTGTGGAGTAAGGCAATATGGATCTTCTTTTAGGACTCGACGTCGGCACTACTGCTACAAAAGCATTGCTTATAGATATTAATGGCAAAACTATTGCCTCTTCATCTCACACCTATGGTCTGATAACTCCCCATAAAGACTGGGTAGAACAAGACCCTAATGACCTCTGGAAAGGTGTTACAACAACTATTCGCAAAGTACTGGAACATTTAAAGCCAGAGGATCGAGTGCTTGCTCTTAGCCTTTCAACTCAAGGCGGAACAACGATCCCTGTTGATTCCAACTATCAGCCTGTGAGTAACGCTATAAGCTGGATGGATCACCGTGCCTACGAACAGGCAACACAGATAAGGAATTCCCTCGACGAAGGCAAGATGTACGAAGTGACTGGATGGGATATTTATGATGGGCTTCCATTACTACATATAGTCTGGCTTCGTCAAAACACACCAGAGATATTCAAATCAACCAAGCATTTTTTATTCGTCAACGATTATATAATACAAAGATTGACTGGAAAAACCTGCATGGACCCATCAAATGCCGGGATCACTCAGCTTTATAACATTGCTACGGGACAATGGGATAAGGACATGCTCGAAATAGCTGAAATCACACCTGATCAATTATCCCCGATACAAAAATCTGGTTTTGTCGTTGGGAATGTAACAAAAGAAGCAAGCAAAGAGACTGGATTGTCAGAATCCACAATTATCGTCAATGGCGCGCATGACCAATACTGCGCCGCTCTTGGCTCAGGAGTGGTTGAACCCGGTGACGTTATGCTTTCGTGTGGTACTGCATGGGTGATTCTTGGCGTTATGGACAAACTCACGCTAGACCACAAAAGACGATTATCTGTAAGCCCACACATAATTTCAGACAGATGGGGCGCACTTAGATCAATGGGCGCAGTTGGCGCATGTATGGAGTGGTTTCTGGATAATATATGGACTCAAAAAGATAGACAATCTCAGTATGATGAGATTAATGAATGTGCTGATAATGTTCCAGAAGGCTCAAGAGGATTGATCTTTTATCCATCATCCGGTGGATATGGTCATGGTACAAGAGGTGGTTTCATTGGACTGTCTATTGAACACTCTCGTGATGATATGGCTCGTGCAGTGATGGAAGGCATTGCTTTTGATTTACGATGGACGTTGGAAGAAGTCCACGAAGCGGGAATTAAAAGCAAAGTACTACGTATGGTAGGAGGCGCCGCATCAAGTTCTATATGGACAAAGATAGTGGCTGATGTAACTCAAATTCCAGTAGTATTGCCATCAATAACACAATCAGCTAGTTATGGCGCCGCCATATTAGCGGGTATTGGAAGCAAGATATTCTCTTCACCATCAGAAGCATATCAATCTCTAAGTGGTCAAGAAAAACTCATAGAACCCGATGTGGATAATATCAATAAATATGATAGACTCTTTCACATATATAAAGACGGCTTTCAACAAATCAGTGATTCTCTGCTGAAATTATCAGATTTCTAGCTCGGAAATATAAAACATAACGAAAGGAATAAAAATGAGTAAAAAGGTAATTGAAAACCCTTTTCGTCCTGTATATCCTACGCCTGCGGGTCTTATAACCAGCATCAGCGTGGATGAAAAGCCGAATATCATTACGTTGGGCGAAATCGCTATGGTATCGCTTAATCCAACAAGGGTAAGCATTGGACTCAGACCAGCGACTTACTCCAATGGTCTGATAAAATCTACTGGTGAGTTTGTGGTCAATTTCCCAACAACTGACATAATTGACAAAGTGGATTTCTGCGGTACAGTATCAGGGCGAACGGTGGATAAATTTGCTGAATCAGGATTGACTCCCGAACCTGCCTTAAAAGTTAAACCGCCATTGATAAAAGAATGTCCGGTGAATCTGGAATGTAAAGTGATCGGGTGTTTATCTCTTGGCTCACATGACCTATTTATTGGTGACGTATTAGTTATGCACGCTGAAGAGGATATTCTGATTGATGGCAACAGGGGTATCATTGATCCTGCTAAAGCAAGGGGAGTAATTTTTGCGATGAATGGCTATTATAGCTTTGGTGAGAAGATAGATGCTATCAGATTCACTAGGAGATAAAATAGGAGAATAAAAAAATGCGTGATCTTGAACAACTTATTGATACGTTAATGATGCAAATTGAGTCTTCCAGAAATCAGGCGAAAAGGAATCTGCCAACGCCAAGAATACACTGTTACCTTGAAAATCTTGGATGGGTGCAGTATATGAAATACGATATGAACGACTTTTTTGAAGACGTCGTTTTGAACTGCGAGATTCAAATTAAGCAGAAGCTATATCAGTTCGAGCGTTTTGATGATGATAGTATGCTATCAAATTGGATAAGCGCTTCGACTGGAATGTATTTTGATTATACCTTGCTTGGTATGAGCGTTAAACATCAAAGCGATGGCGTTCCTTTGATTCAACGTGATCATCCTCTAACAAAAAAAGCAGACCTGTCTCTAATGAAAAGACACGATTTTTATACTTCAGGGGAAATGCCTCGAGTATTCAAGCTTTATGAAGATTTGCAATCGCTATCTAAAGGTCGTCTTGGTGTTGGGTTTCCGACATGGGGACGTGGACCTTTGGATATGGCGATCCAGTTACGAGGTTACGAACAATTTGTTGACGATACGAGGGAACGTCCAAAATTCGTTCATGACCTTATGCACTACATCGTTGAAGAGCGCATCAGATGGTGGGATGCCTATTGTAAGCACTTTAACACCCAAGAAAAAGGTGCTGGCATAGGTGATGACTGGCTTTATATACCTTTCATAAGTCCTGCCATATTTGAGGAGTTTGTGTTCCCATATTACAAGGAATTAGAGGAATATCATGGAGGTATCGGTGGGATTCACTCCTGTGGTAGTAAGGTACCATTCCAAAAGAAATTTGAAACCCTTAAAGGTTTTGGCGGTCACGAGATCAATCATTGGACTGACCTTGAGGACGCGGTTGAAAATGCTTCTCCAGACAAATACTTAGGTGTAGCAATTCTTAACGCAGACGTTCTGCTTACGACAAAAGAGCAGATGGAAACTGAACTGAGAAGGATTAAGAAAGCTTGTGAAGGTCGTAATTACAGCGTTGCGGCAACCGCAATTGAGAAAGTCCATGATGATATGGAATACGATATGCGTCAGGTACAGATATGGCTTGAAATTGCAAAGAAAGTCCTTAGAAATGCGGAATAAATGAAAGATAATAACACTAATACGAGTTAAAAAGAATTTAAACACGGAGACACTGAGGCACGGAGAGAACTTAGAAAGCATGAAGGATGAAAATGTAATATTCGTTTCCTCTTTTTCATCCATCGTACTTCCGCCTTCCTCTTTTTTATCCGTGTCTTCGTGTTTTTTCATGAATTATGACTATTCCTAAAAATTTAATGTTGCTTACAGTTTATTTTGTGAGAAGTTATTATGAATATACCGAATATATTTACACTAATAAGGTTTATACTTATCCCTGTAATTGGGTGTCTTTTATACATAAATAATGGTAACTTAATAATCCTTAGCATATTTCTGTTCTTGTTTGCTATATGGACTGATTGGATAGATGGATACATAGCAAGAAAATACAATCAGCAAACAACTTTTGGGATATTTATGGACCCTCTAGTTGATAAGACTCTTATACTCACGATTCTTTTCATCTTTGCAGACTTGTCTCTTATTCCTCTATGGATGGTATTATTGTTATTATTCAGGGAATTTTTGGTGACAGGTGTTCGTCAGGTATGTTCTTCGGAGGGAAAAGTTGTTGGTGCAAATTGGATGGGAAAAAGCAAATTTATTCTCCAATCACTTACAGTTGTCTATTTACAAATTCTACTTTATTTCCAGATAAAAAATGCTACAAATATCGTATTCAATATTGTTGTTGGATATTATTATACTTTGATATTAACCGTTATTTCGCTAATTTTTGCTTTTAACTTCGTATGGTGGCATAGAAAAACGATTTTTACAAAGATATAATAAGAATGTCAGCAACTTTAATAAATGAAGTTAAACTTTAGGAATAGAACGCGGATGACGCGGATTAAACGGATTTTCGCGGATTTTTCTTTATTTATTTCGATCCGCGCAAATCCGCCTGATCCGTTTTTATCCGCGTTCTATTTCACAAAGTTTAAAAAGGTTTCTTAAAGTCGCTTCTATAAGCAAGTTTCAGAAAATACACTTAACTTTCCTTTGGAATTGGTATTATGTACCTATATTTAACCAGCCGATCTGAACTTGAAAAAGAACTGATAAAGGCAGAATGTCTTGCTATAACTGGTGTTTTGCCTGATGAGAATGGTATTGCCATAAGAGATGAGTTTATTACTCAAGAGTATGATGTAAAGCTAAGTATTAACGTTTCAAGATCAGCGTATATAAAAACTTGTGTTAGAATTATAGTACATAATACTAATCTAGTTGACATTTATAAGCAGATAGATAATTTAAACCTTCACTCGGATGCTTTCAGAGTTAGTGTTATAAAAATACCTCGTAGCATTAAGCTTGATCCTCAAGCAATTATGAATCAGGTTGGAGCAAGAATTGGAGGTAAACCTGATCTTAAAAATCCAAAGGTTGAGTTTATCGTAGTTATAACTGAAAGGGATATATGGCTAGGAGAAATGATTTCGAAGTCTGATGGAACGTGGAATGAACATTCTCAGAAGATTCACCAGTATTCAAGTTCACTACCGGCAAGATTTGCCAGAGCAGTTGTAAACCTTGTCGCACTTCCGGGAGACAAAATAATAGACCCTTGCTGTGGTTCAGGAACGATACTTATAGAAGCCGCAAGTATAGGTATAAAGGCTGTTGGATGCGACATTAATCCTCTGATGGCAAAAGCTTCCGCTGAGAATGTCAGGCACTTTAACCTTGATGTTCCGATAGCTATATCAGATGCGAGAAGCATAAAAGGAAAATTTGATGCAGTTGTGACAGATTTGCCTTATGGTAAGAATTGTCCACTAGATGATCAGTTATGTTACGAAATATTAATTAGTTTGCGGAATCTTGCGACAAAATCAGCAATTGTAGCAGGTACGGATATTAGCCAATTATTATCACAAATTGGATACAACATAAAGCAAGTAGTCTCTGTTCCAAAGCATACTATGACGAGATATATTCATATTACAGTCTAAACAATAATCTAAAATCTGAATTGGATAAAAAGGCTTTCAAAATTTTGAAAGCCTTTTTTATTTGCTTTATTTTGTAGTTAAAACCCCTTTTTTATTTTATGATTATAAATATTAAAGTATTTGCAAAAATTTACCGATATAAAACTACAAGTAAATTTTATTTGAATGAGCATTAAATAACTAATCGGGTAACAAAATTATCGGGGTTTTCTGGATTCCTAGCTATTACCCGATTATTTAACCTTCATATAAATAAAATTTACTATTATCTGGTTATTCAAACACAAATTCGTAATTTAATATTCCAATCAAATAAAAAGGGGTTAAGCATGGATTACGTAGAAGAATTAATAAAAGAAATGCACGATCGTGACTTGTATCCAGACATGAAAAGTGTTGAGGAAGTTCCTTATCCTGAGTTGGTGATCGAAGGTAAGAGTTACCTGTGTCTGTGTTCTAATAACTACCTCGGTCTATCTATTCATCACGAAGTCAAGCGAGCGGCTATTGAAGCAGTTAAAAGGTATGGTATTGGAACTTGTGAATCAAGACTTATAGCCGGGAACCTAACAGTTCTGGAGGAGTTAGAAAAAGCTATTGCAGATTTCAAACATGCTCCTGATGCAATCATATATCTTTCGGGATATATGACTAACATTGGTGTTATACCAGCACTCGTTGATAATTTCGATTTACCCGGTTTACCGATAATAAAAAATGAAGAAAACCTTATAATAAAAGATTCTTTGTGTCATACAAGCATCATTGATGGATGCAGACTCAGTAGATCTCCGAAAAAGACGTACCTTCACAAAGATATGAATCACCTTGAAGCCATACTCAAAAGAAGCAAAGCCAGACGTAAGCTCATAATCACTGATGGCGTATTCAGTATGGACGGAGATATGGCTCCTTTACCAGAGATAATTGAGTTGGCACAAACTTATGATGCTATGGTGATGGTAGATGACGCTCATGCAACAGGTGTTATAGGAGAGAATGGAAGGGGAACTCCTGAATATTTTGGAGTTGAGGGAAAGATTGACGTAATGATGGGAACACTCAGCAAGGCTGTTGGTGCATTAGGTGGATTTGTAACCGCTTCGTCTGAGATAGTTCAGAATTTGCGAATTAGATCAAACTCCTATGTATTCTCATCCAGTCTTCCCCCAGAACAAGCTTGTGGAATAATTGAGGCTTTAAGGATAATTCAGAGTCAGCCAGAATTGAGAACCAGATTTTGGAGAAATGTTAATCATCTGAAAAGTGGCTTACAAGAGATGGGGTATAACACATTAGAAACTGAAACGCATATAATTCCAATTTTTATAGGTGATGAAGAAAAGAGTATAAAAATGTCAAGGTCACTTTTTGACAAAGGTATTCTCGCTTCTGCTATAAGATGGCCAGCAGTTCCAAACGGAGGAAGCAGGATAAGATGCACTGTTACTGCTGTACATACTTCATCACAGATTGATTATGCTTTGGATGCATTCTATGAAGCAGGTAAAGAAGTTGGGCTTATTTAAATAAAAATGGCTCTTGTGTTTATAATGTATTCCCGTTTTCATGGGAATGACACAAACGTAACCGTTGTCATTCCCACGCAAGTGGGAATCCATCCTACGCAAGAATCATTCACCCGCTATTAATAGTTTATGGAGAACTAAGATGAATGTTTGGGCGTTTGTTTCACTATTTGCAGGTCTTTCTCATTTGTCGTTGGGAATCTACGTACTCTATAAGAATCACAAAAGACCAATAAATATAATGTTTTCTCTATTGGCATTGTCACTGGCGGTATGGAGCATTACTGAATTCGGTCATCGTATTACTACGAGTCCAGAAATTGCAAGCTTCTTTTTAAAATTTAGCGGATTCGGGTGGTGTTTTATGGTTAGCTTTTGTCTTCACTCCACATTGATATTTACCAAGCGATCAAAACTCCTAAAAAATGCCCTTACTTATGTAATAATATATGTGCCTGTCGCCATAATTTTGTCTCTATTTCTAACCACAGACCTGATATATTATCAAGAGCCAGCCAAAAGATATTTTGGATATACTTCTCTGCCAGGAAAATATGTCTGGACATATTCACTTTTCTATACACTGGTGTATTTCTTCATGATGTACCTTTTTATTGATGTTGCAAGAAAAGGCACAGTTTTAGAAAAAAAGCAAGCTATATCAATGTCTATTGGGTTTACACTCTTCTATTTACTCACAACACTGACAAACGTGATTTATCCCAATACTCAAACAGATGTGCCTGAGTTAGGAACTGCCTTCAGTATAATTTGGAGCATATCTATTTTTTATGCTGTCCTGAAATACAGGTTGTTTTCTATGGAACCATCCGTTGAAGAATCAGCAAATATACCTAAGCAATATACTCTCGAAAAAGGACATGGCTATCTTATCAAAGAAAAATGGCTAGATAAAGGGTACCAGATATTTTATGACCAGATCACTCATGGCAATTTTGGTTTATGTATAACAAAGCTTGTACCTGAAACAATTAGAGAAAAATACAAGATCATCAAAACACCAATTTTGTGGGCTACATTTAGAAATGCAGAAAATTCTATTTCTCCAAGAGATTTAAATGGATTAACTTCCATAGTTTCTGATTTTATCGGTAAGACAGAAAATCCTACGCTGTTTCTCGATTGTTTTGATCAGATAAAATTTGTAAATGGTTTTGATAAATCTATATTGATATTAAAAGAACTGAAAGTCTTTTGCATTATGAATGGTTTAATCATGCTAATATCTCTGAATCCAAAAATGTTTGAAGAACAACAGTTAGCAGTCATCGAGAATGAATTAGAAGAGGTTAGATACTAATGGACAGTTTGCATACCCTTGCAGGTTCAATTAGAATATTTCTTTTTGTTCTTGCTATTACATTTTCCTATTATTCAATACACAAGGTAAGAATAATGAAAGGATCAAAAGGACGCCAGATTATGGCTGTCTCGGCTATAATATCTGTTATTGCGAGTGCATCTGGTGTTATGAATGTCATTTTGCCTGCAAATTCAACAACAATCTCATTTACGTTCTCTTTATGGATGACCACTGTCATTATTTATATCGTTGGCAATCTCATTTATATGAAACCACTAAGGAAAATCTATCATACCTCAATGATGAGGATAACTCTGAAAAATCCAACTATGCTCATAGAGACAATCGGCATCTTGGTGCTTGTTTTTTTGGGGATACCAATATATATTTGGTGTATTATGTCTGTCAAGCCAAACGAGTTTTCATTAATTGTTGTTTTGAATACTATCATCTGGATATTCGGATTGTTAAATCTAACTATTGTGGCAAGAAAAAATTATCTTTTCTCTGCAAAACCTGATGGACGAGAAGATAAAATTATCATGCTTGAAGATGATATTCTTACTGTAAGTATCTACAGCGCTTTGTTAAACAGATTTATTTCGAGGATAGGATTTCCCATAGCGGGACTCATTGAAGAAACTCTAAACAGATATTTTGAGCATAATCCGATTCTTTTTGAAGGTTGTAGTATTAATCGAGACGAAACTATTGATTTCAACCCCGTGTTGAGAAACGTTAATAGAATACATGCTGAAAGCAGAATTCAGGACATTTGTATCATGTTTTCTATACTTAGCTCAATGCTCCTCGAATTATACCGTAGTGTAACTATTCGTAATCACACTGAGAGAATACTCGCTGAGAGCTATAAGTATGTACTAGGAATTTATAAACAATCATCTATATTTTACGATATTCTCAGAAACCTACCCGAAGGCGTTCTTGAAGAAGAAAAGATAGCTCTCCTACCAAGAGGTGAATTGGAAACAAGAGTCCGTGAAAGAACAAGGGAACTGGAGGAGTCCAGAAAATACATAAATAACGTAATTAAGAGCATGAATGACATGCTTATAGTAATTAACCCTGACGGTAAGATAAAAACAATCAATAAAGCTGTGGAGAGAACGTTGGGTTATAATGAAGAAGAATTAGTCGAACAGTCAGTTAGTATAATATTCACGGATAAGGATAGTATACCTTTGCAACAAGCTTTGTATGATGATTCAACCATTAAGAATTTATCTCAAAATGTGGAAAAGATATTCATCTCAAAAGATGGTAAAAGCATAACTGTATTTTTATCAAGCTCTGTTTTATATGATGAATACGACAAGATACAAGGAATTGTATTTTTGGCGCATGATATTACTGAACGAAAATTAATTGAAGACGCCTTGAGGACGTCAGAGGAAAAATATCGTCGAGTAGTGGATAATGCTAACGAAGCTATCTTTGTGGCACAGAATGGAATTCTCAAATTCGCTAATCTAAGAGCTATGCAAATCTCTGGCTACTCAGAAGAAGAACTGACTTCCAAACCATTCATTGAATTTGTTTTCCAGGACGATCGACAAATGGTGGCAGAACGTCATCAAAGAAGATTACAGGGTGAAGACCTTACTAACTCTTATGTTGCTAGAATCATAAATAAGCAGATGGACGTCAGGTGGGTTGAACTGAATATAGTACCGATCGTCTGGGAAGGTAACCCAGCTACTTTGAATTTCATGGAAGATATTACAGATAAACGAAAGATGGAGGATGACCTTTTAAGAGTTCAGAAACTCGAATCCATAGGCATACTTGCAGGTGGTATTGCGCATGACTTTAACAATATATTGACTGGAATCATGGGAAACGTATCCCTCGCAAGAATGCTGATAAATACTGGAGAAAAAGCATTTGAAAGATTAACAGTTGCCGAAAGTGCATGTTTACAGGCGAAAAAACTGACTCAGCAGTTACTTACATTCTCTAAAGGTGGTGTGCCTATAATCAAGCCTACTCTTATTAAGGAACTTTTGATAGAATCATCTAATTTCGTTTTGAGAGGAGCTAATACTAAATGTGAGTTCTCCATACCTGATAACATCTGGAATGCTGAAGTTGATGCAGGTCAGATAGGTCAGGTTATTAGTAATCTGATTATCAATGCGGATCAAGCTATGCAGGAAGGTGGTACGATCAACGTTCTAGCTGAGAATGTGATTCTGGAAGAAAAGAATACATTAACACTAAATGGTGGAGAATACATAAAGATAACCATTGAAGATCACGGTATTGGAATTCCCGAAGAGAATCTAAAGAAAATATTCGATCCATATTTCACCACCAAGCAGAAAGGAAACGGTCTGGGACTAGCAATCGTATATTCTATTGTCAGGAAACATAACGGGCAAACTATTGTGGAATCCCAATTGGGTATCGGAACAAAGTTTCAGATTTATCTTCCTGCCTTTTTGGAAGATATACAGATTAAAAAAGAAGAAAAAGAGGAATCAAAAGATAAAATCATCTTTGGGAAAGGAAAGATTCTAGTGATGGATGATGAGGAAACAATCAGACAACTTGCATACGAAATGCTTAACAGTATGGGCTATGAGGTAATTTCTGCCATAGATGGCTTTGAAGCGATAGAATTATATATAGATGCCTTAAAATCAGAACGTCCTTTTGATGTTGTTATTATGGACCTAACGATACCAGGCGGATTGGGTGGAAAAGAAACTTTGAAGAAAATCGCTGAAATCGATCCGGGCGTTAAAGCTATTGTCTCTAGCGGTTATTCTGATGATCCTGTAATGTCAGACTTCCTGAAATATGGATTCAAGGATTTTATCGCAAAACCATACAAAACTGCGGAACTAAGCGAAGTGGTATATCGAGTAGTTATGAAGATTAAATAATTAGAGTGTGTCCCATATATGAAACATAAAAAATTACCGCAGAGACGCAAAGAACGCAGAGGAAACGATGAGAAAATCAATTCTCAGCTCCGCCGAGTCGGGAAATCAATAAAACCTCTGCGAATTCTCTGTGATCTCTGTGCCTCTGCGGTGAATAATATTGTCATGATGTTTCATAAGTGGGACACACTCAATAATTAATCGGGTAATAGCTAGAAATGGATTCCCTTTTTCAAGGGAATGACAAGCACATGGTGTCATTCCCTTGAAAAAGGGAATCCAGAAAACTTCGACAACTTTATTACCCGATTAATTATTTAACCTTCATAACTACCAATCCGGAACAGGTATTTCAGAAGGGCTTCTTGCTTCTCTCGTTCCGCCGATCTCGTTCCGCCGAGTAACTGAAGAAAAGTGCAACGAAAGAATAAAAACGAGGGGCTGATTGGCAACGTTAATCAAACTGGTTCTTCCGTGTTGAGTATGGAAATATATTCAAACTGAAAGATTTTAAATCCCCCTAACCCCCTTTGCTAAACTAATCTTTACCCACAAGTCTATAAACCATTGTGGATAGAGGATTTATAACCCCCTTTTAGCTAAAAGGGGGAAGGGGGAATTTGATTAATTAAACTAAATATTAATGAATCTATTCAAAGGTATTTCGGCATATTACCAATAACGCAATTGATATTTTTGAGTATCTATTGATCCGAAAACCTTAATCAAATCTCCCTTAATCCCTCTTTAGCTAAAGAGGGAAAAGACTTGATTCCTCAATATCCACGAATTGTGGGTAAAGATAAGTTTGCTAAAGGGGGTATTGGCAAAAATTCCTTAGCTTAATGGCTATGCCCCTAACCCCCCGAATTTAAAGTATGAAGGCAGAAGGATGAAAGAAAGTACTTCATCCGTCATCCCTAATCCTTCATACTTGAAGAAAGGGAAAATGGCTCTAATTGCCCCTTTAGCAAAGGGGGCAGGGGGGATTTGGGATGGATGTAAGGTTCATTTCCACACTGAATACCAAATAACCAAAAAGATAAGGAAGGATTGAAAGTAAAATGTTAATTATTAATATGAAGACTTGATATATCCCCACATTACAGGTATTTTGCCTTTCGATGCGACTGCCATTAATAACATTGTGTCAAGTGTGCCGTCATCGGGTGGAGGTTCAGACCTTAAAGTATATCCACACTCTCCTGTGTTTTCACCGAGTTCTGCGAAGATCGCAGTCCATTCGCCAGCCTTCGCAGTAAATTTCCCTACATCGGAATCTTTTGCCCAGTCTGCATCAGCAAGTCCTTCACAGACCTTTTCTCCGTTGACCCATGTTACTCCGGGATCATCCCTTCCCTGCTTGAGTGTAATTTCACCACCGTTGTTCCATTTCGCTAAAGTAAATAGATATTCGTGAAACTGATTATTTTTGGCTTCGTCTCTACCACCCCATTCAGCCCAGTCAAACTCGTTACCACTGGCAAAAAGGGTGCCCTGGTTGGCATCCACCAAATCCATGAAATTGATCGGTATCCAGTACATGTCCTCTTTAATATTGTTCTGCTTTATAGACATTTGTCCTGGGACCGGCCATTTACTCTTATTGGCGGAAACTTCCAGTTCGGGAACGCCAAAGTAATCTTTATATAAATCCTTTCCCATTGAAGCAATTCCACCTCCGGCTCCCAGTCTAATTGGCGGATCAAGTACCATCCAACTCATAATATAAAAGCCTTTTCAAGAGGTCCAGCCGCTTCCTCATTAATGTATTCATGATTCCCTGTATAATAGTCCAGATGGTTATGAGGACCTTTTACCATATCTGTAAGTTTCTTTGCTGTCGCAGCATTATCGCCACCGGCAAACACTTGTGGGACGTATGATCCCAAACATAAACATATAACTAAACTCATTAATACAATAGAAAATCTTTGCATCGAAACTACCTCTCTGATATGCACTATTATGGTGCTGGTTATAAAAATGGCTTTACCAAACACTAATGATTTTGTCCGATTTTCACCTCCTCGATGTAATTTACGACATTGTGAATCATAAACTGATGACAGTATAATATAACAAATTTGCAATGTCAAGAGGATTTAAGTCCTGAAATATCTGTTGATCATTCCATCAAGATTTGATATGATAATTAAGTTATGATCATAACTTGACAATGTTAGATTAAAAGGAGTGTGTCCCACTTATGAAACCTCATGACAATATTATTCACCGCAGAGGCACAGAGATCACAGAGAATTCGCAGAGGTTTTATTGATTTCCCGACTCGGCGGAGCTGAGAATTGATTTTCTCATCGTTTCCTCTGCGTTCTTTGCGTCTCTGCGGTAATTTTTTATGTTTCATATATGGGACACACTCATTAAAAGTAGATTCCAGATTGGTTTTTGAAGATAATATAAAGAATTGACAGCTTAGAAAGCTACAACTGCATTTTTTTCTAATTTAACATTGTCAAGATAAATAGTAATCATTAGAAAATATTAAGAGATGAAAGAATCAACAGACAAATTATTATTGAAGCCAAATTGGGATGAATATGGAGGAAAACGATCTCCATCACGAAATAGGCTTCTGTTTCCTGAACACAGGCTAACTACTGCTAGATTTGTAGAGTTTTTCAAGAGCGTTGACGTAAACTCGTCAGTGCTAGACGCCGGCTGTGGAGACGGATTTTGGCTAGGAATATTACGTGATCTGGGGTTTAGCAACCTTTTCGGTGTAGACCTTAGCTATTCTTTATTAATTAGGGCAAACGGCAAAGGTCTGAGAGTTGCACAGTATAACGTATTGAATATGAGTTTTCATCGTAAATTTGATTTTGTTCTTATGTGTGATGTGTTTGAGCATTTACCAGATACAGCAAAAGCATTAAACAATATTGATGAAGCCCTTGAAAAAAACGGCACATTATATTTAATTATCCCTGTTTATGACTCACTATCCAGCAGATTTCAAAGGTTTATTCACAGAAAAAGTAAGATTGATGAAGCTCGTGAACATGATGAAACACACCTACATGCTTTCTCAAAGCGAAGCATAACTAAGCTTCTTGAATCATACAATTTTCAAGTGATAGAAGCAATTTATACAGCCAATCGTCTCCCGTTCATCACCGGGAAAATACAAAGATTTACATTTGGCAATACGTTCGGAAATTGGTTGAGTATTATTGCAAAGAAAGTGAGCATTTGATCAGTTTCAAACTACATAGCCAGATGGTTCCCTTGGTTATTAAAAGGATAAGGTTCGCATAAAAACGTTGGGAGAAAAAATGAAAAATATTAGATTCATAGTCGTTTTGTGGTTAGTTTTATTTGCAATTAGTGCGATCTCTATATCATCATGTCAAAAGGGAATGGTACAAAAGGAGGTCGCTACTGATGAAAAAAAGGATGTAATGGAGAAACCAGTAACTGCTATAACGAAAGAACAAAGTTCTAAGCCCGAAAATAAAGTTGTGGCAGAGAAACCGTCTCCTTCACTACAAACGAAGGAAGAAAAGCCAAAGGTGAAGGAAACTACCGAAGCAAGTAACCTTACAAAAGCCCCTGCATTTCAAGGAGTAAATCTAGTTAATGGTGAAAATGTTTCTCTCGCTGATATGAGTGGATACGTGCTTATCATAGACTTTTGGGCGCCATGGTGTCCACCGTGCCGTGCAGAGATACCCGGTTTTATAGAGCTTCATAACAAATATAAGGACAAGAAGTTCGCAATTGTCGGCATAGCTGTATCTACAACTGATGGGGACGTAAAAAAATTCATAGCCGAACAGAAGGTGAATTATCCAATAATTATGGGAGAACAACAAACCGTAAAGGATTATGAAAAGGCTATGAAACAGCCAATCACAGGAATACCTACTACTCTTGTCATCAATAGAAATGGAGAGATTGTGTCGGTACATGTCGGCGCCGAAGATAAAAGTGTATTTGATAAAGAGATTCAGAGCATGTTTTAATTTTAACACTAATTTCTTTCATCTGTGAAAATTCGCGTTAATCCGTGGCTAAATTCCTAATAGGTTTCAAAAGTGTTACCTTATTGTGAACTATGCCTCTTAACGAATAGAATATAGGAGAATTTAATGAGGGATACTATTCACGTTGCAGTTTGTGGGGCAGGATTCGCAGGCGATTTTCACACCAAAGGCTGGCTTAACGTCAGATTAAAAGGTTATGACGTGGAGGTTACAGCCATTGTGAATCGCTCAAAACCTCGTGCAGAAAAGATTATCCAGAAATATGGGATTGAGAATTACTTTCAAAGCCTTGATGATCTTCTTGACTCACCTATGGGTTCTCAGATAGATATTGTTGACGTATGTTTACCGCCTTTCATGCACGCTCCAATAGCGATTCAATCCGCAAAAGCAGGAAAACACGTTATCGTTGAGAAAATGTTTACCGGCTATGCTCCAGGGAAGGAATACGAAAACGAACCAATCGGCGAATTGATCTCGAAATACGTCATGCACAAGGAAGCCATGAGACAAGCCATTGCCATAAAGGAAGCAATACAAGATAATGGTGTAATGTTCGGGTATGCAGAGAATTGGGGGTATGCTCCCGGCGTAGAAGTGGTTATTGAAAAGATCAAAAAATCCGGTAGTCAGATATTATATGCTTATGGGATCGAAGCACATCATGGTTCTGCCTCAGATTCATATTATCGTTGGGCATTATCTGGCGGAGGATCAGGAGTCGGTAAAGTTTCACATTCTCTTGGCGGATTGATGAGAATATTCGCAGACCTTGGTTTTAAGCCTTATTCAGTCTCTGCCAATATTGCAAAACTTTATAAAGACGTAAAGTTTACCAGTAAATCAGTCCAGCAAGGAAAATACTTCGATATTGAAGATTATTGTAGTATGTTTGTCCGATTCATAGACAAAGACGGAAATAAACCTATTGCAAGAGCAGACGCTAATGAATTCAATACCGGCGGTGTATTGAACTTTATGCACATACAGACTTCTGAACAAAATTATACTATAAACATGACTCCCAATAATCTTGTCACTATGTATAACCCGCTACCCGGGACTTACGTTCCAGAGGAACTGCATGAGAAGCTAGAAACAGATGCTGGCATATCTTACCCATCTCCGGATCAGGCTTATGCTCAAGGTCAGCTTTCAGAGTTTCAGGATTTTGCTGAATGTATTGTCTCAAGAAAGCAAGGAAATATTGTCGAACCAAAGATGAATATTGACATAGCGGTTGATCTGGTTAATGTTATCTACACAGGATATATTTCAGCTTATGAGGAATCGGGAAAAGAGCAATTAATTAAGATATAATCGCAAAATATTGTTACGAGTTTTTCACTTATAGCGTAACGAAAAACCTTCACTCCGTTCAGGGCGACATAAATTGTCGTTCTGAGCAAAGCGAAGAATCTCCTTTTTGTTGGAAAATAATGCTAACTGAAAAACTCGTAATATTGTACAATATGTTGGCTGATAGCTCGCAGAATAAATCAAAATTGAGTATTGGCTTTGACGTTTGCCCATGTAGTAGCCAGCTTATCATTATAATTCACGGCAATCTTTGGCAAGTCAGATCCTTTTTCATCTTTTGGTAAACCTTCAAAAAATCTAAAGTCATCAATCCAGAAATCCACATCCGATTCCGCAATACATAAGGCAATCCACATATCAGCAATTACTTCAGCAGTTGCATCAAAAGTATCAAAATATTCAGTCCAATCATTACTTTCCAAAAAAATCTTTACACCATGATAGCCTGTCCATGGATCGTGTTGCATTTGCAGGCTTGTTGTGACATTTCTGTTCTTGCCTTCTTTAGCATCAACTTTAGCCCAGAAGGCAATAGTAAATTTGCTACCTGCTTCCATTGAGGAATTCATGTGGCGTATTTTTGCATGCCAGTCCGTTCCCGATGCTTTATTACCAATAACCTTTAGACATTTTTTTCCCGTATGTGCTGTCGAATCGTCAATCATCCAGCCATAATCTGCGCCTCTATCACAACATTTACCATCTTCCAGATCCCATTCCGCAGGAATAGCACCAACTGTATCTTTTTCAAAAGTACTATTGCGGATACGATTTTCCCCTTTTGCCCACTGATCTTTGGCATAGGATTCCAAAGTTACAAACGAAACTAAAATAAATAAAAGTAAAAACACACTTAACAATCTCATTTTGAATTACTCCTTCAGTGTCACATTTCCAATGCTCTATAAAGCTATTGAAAAACTTGTTATATTATGTCACTATCATCAATAATTAAATCAAAACTTGTTGCTTCTGCTGCTTATTTCATATCATTATATATGAGCATTAAATAATTAATCGGGTAATAGCCTAAAGGTCGAACACATAGGTTCGACCCTACGTTGATGGTGATTTATTGTAGGGACGCACCTATGGGTGCGCCTTTTTAGCATACAATGACATTACCCGATTAATTATTTAATGCTCATATTAATACTTTACAACACATATTTTGTAAAGTCAAATAAAAATTCTGAATTTGGAAGATATATTTCTCATTAATAAGCTTTTACTTATCATTATTACGAGTTTTTCAGTTAGCTTCATTTTAGAGCAAAAGAAGACCCTTCACTCCGCTCAGAACGACAATTTATGTCGCCCTGAACGGAGTGAAGGGTCTTCTTTACGCTATAAGTGAAAAACTCGTATCATTATCTAAAATTGTTACCAATTCTTAAATGGGTACGTTGGAATATTCATAATCCATCCAATAATGTGCCACAATCCTCCTGCAACAAAATCACCAAGTATAAGTCCCATAAATATAGGTAACGCTTTTCGATAAGCTTTCACTCCGCTATCACAATACTAAAAACAATTCTATAAACCATTTCAGTACCTCCTATTTACTTTTGAACTAATGTCCTAAGATCAGGATTTAAAGTTGACAAATGAGATTATCATGGTTATCCTTTGTAAATAAACATTTCAACAAAGGATGGTAACCATGATAATCTGTTGTCCTGAATGTGGAAGCGAAAAAAACAAAAAAAACGGTCATATTCCCAATGGTAATAAGACTTTTTCAGTTAGTTGAGGAATAGTCATAATTCATAAAAAACACGGAGACACTGAGGCACGAAGAAAAGGCATTGCAAAAAAATAATAGGTATAAAGACTATTTTTATCCAATAACTATCATCTTTTTAATTGACGAGTATTTATCAGTACGAATCTCATAGAAATATATGCCACTGCTTACTTTTTCGCCAGATTCATTTCTGCAATCCCAAAAAACAGCTTTAGATTTATTCGTATAATCTCCGGGTTCTTTTGTTCCAAGATTAAAACTTCGTATAATATTACCTTTAGAATTATATATGCATACATATACTTTTGATTGAAATGACAATAGATATGGTATCCACGTTTCATTATTACATGGATTGGGATAATTTTGTAGTAAAGCTGAATGATCTGGTACGTTTTCGATTGATACGCTTATCCGTCTGCCATTCAATTGTATTCCAGTAATGATTGGTAATTGCCTACCTTCCATAAGAGAACTAAAACTCAAGTCAGCTATTGATCCATTCCCACTAATTGCGGAGAATCCTGCCATAGCTATTTTTAATTTTCCTGATTCTGGTGTAGCCTGCGCAAAAAGCCAATCTGAAAATGTTGATGATTTTGACGCCTGATTTATCGCTAACACTTGTGGATCGTAAGTAATGATAAGGTCAACAGAATAGATACCAGAAGAATCGTCAAGCACAACAGACATATCTAGCCCCGCAGAATCATTATGATTGATTTTTAGCACAGCCTTCCTGAATGTTGGGTTAATTACAGAATCGCTAGAATCAGGATCCCGTTTTGCCGTCATCCGCATTATCAAAGAAGTATCATAAGATGAGATTTGTCCGTCTTTATCCATATCCGCTATATCCATAACAGCGTCATAAGTATATTCATGAATCGCAAGCCATCTGCTTACATCCATTGCTGAATCATAGATTGGAAGCGTTTGAGTTCCACTAACTGATGATTGAAGAGTAACTTCAGCGTCATACATAGTAAGAGTTCCACTCCCATTTACGTCACCAATAAGCCCGATCTTGAATCTATCGCTTATCATATCTACGACCAAACTCACAGGCTGATTGCTTATACCTGACGTATCCATGAATATCCCTTCCTGCAAGCTCAAGTCAACTTTCCGATGATTCACGACGCCTGCCAAGACCAACCCAAACGCAGTAGAAAATGAGTCACTCAAGTCTATTAGCACCTCAGAAGGGTCTGTCCAATTTATGATCGGCTGATATTTACCGTGAAGTTGAAGATCAACATTATCTACTGTCTCCATGCGTATCATTTCACCATCAAAAGCTTTTGGCTGAATAGGCTTATTAAATTTTAATGTCAACTTAGTATCTGGAATATCATAAGACGCACTTATCAACGTTAATTTTGCTTCCACTTTTACCTTTACGCTGGCTATTGCGGAATCAATCTCTCCGTCATTTACCATAAGCGTTACAGTATATTCGCCTTCATTTTCGTAAACATATATCGGGTCTTGATTTGTGGCGTCAACAGATGTATTATTATTAGCATCAAAATTCCACTGATACGACAACTTATCATTGTCAGCATCGGATGACTTTGATCCATAAAACTTGATCTGCGACCCGACTGCGACAACGTAATTATCTGCTTCTACAAACGCATTTGGCTGGCTATTCCTTATAGTAATAGTTGGTGATTCTTGCCAATCTGTAAATTTTTTATCATAACTCGTTCTGACCCTGAAGTACCATTTTTCACCTTTACTGAAAGCGCTTGACGAGATTTGTGTTTGATTATTGAATTCTGTCTGTTGTTTATTATTTTTGAACCATTTTATCTCTGTGCCGATTTCCGCATCAGAATCAGCATCCTTGTAGGTATAATGGCAGATAAGGTTATCTTTCTTCATTGCTAAAACAGGAATTATACCAATATCACTTATCGTTGGCGGAGTATCTCCAATTGTTATTACAGATGAATTCTGGACTTCACCATAAGATATGCCGTCTCTCGGTTTAATAGCAAAATACCATTTCTGACCTTTTGCTGTTTCTTCTTGTGGTATTCTTTTTTGATCGTTGTATAACGTTTGTAATTCTTCATTCTTATACCATCTTATATCTGTACCTGTTTCAATATCATTATCTGCATCAGTATATTCGTAACTGCATGTTAAACTATCAGTCGTAAGTGGTTGAATTGGTGATATAATGAGGTTAGTCGCAACTGGTTCAGTATTTCCAATGGTTACAATAGCAGATGTTTTTAATTCGCTGAAGTCTGTCCCATCCTTCAATCGGATAGTGCAATACCATTTCTGACCCTTCACAAGCTCAACAGGAGGGATTATTCTGAGATCATTATATGATAGTTGCAGTACTTCATCCTTATACCATTTAATCTCAGTGCCATTTTCTGTATCTCTATCCAAGTCAGAATAAACATAATCGCAGAGTAAATTATCCGTCTTTTTTGGGTATGCGGGTTTAACATTTATACTTGTTAGAGTTGGCGGTGTATTTATTATCGTTACGGTTGGAGACGTCTTGAGATCGCCAAAATTTTTGCCGTTTTTTGGTTTAACTGTGAAATACCAGCTTTCTCCTTTTACTGTATCGCTTGCTGACGCCACTTTTTTGTCATTATAAGTCTTTTGGAGAATATTGTTTTTATACCATCTTATCTCAGTTCCGTTTTCTGGATCATTATCCAAATCTACATACTTATATTCACATTGTAGATTATCTGTTGTCAGTGGTTTTTCTGGTGAAATCCTGAGATCAGTCGCTTCTGGTGGATTGACTTCAGTTTTTTCAGCTATTGTAACAACTTTTGATTGCTTTGTTTCACCGAATTGAGTTCCATCACAGGGTTGGATTATCACATACCATTTCTGTCCCGCTATAAGCTCAATAGATGGTATAGAGACAATATTATCGTATGTTACTTGCTGTTCCCCGTTTTTGTACCATATTATTTTCGTACCGTTCTCTGTATCTTTATCCGTATCACTGTATTGATAGCTAAATGAAAGATTATCTTCCAGCGTTGGTTTTAGTGGAGTTATTACTAAATTGTCTGCTGTTGGTGGAGTATTACCAATAGTCACATCTGAGGAAGTTTTCAAATCTCCATAATCAGTGCCATCTTTAGGTTTGACTGTAAATTGCCATTTTTCATCCCTTAAAGTCATACTTGATGGTATCGCCTTCTGATCATTATATTTTTCCTGAAGAACGTTATCTTTATACCATCTTATCTCTGTTCCGTTTTCTGGGTCGCTATCGAGATCATTATAACTGTAATTGCAAGCTAAATCATCATCAGTTAATGGGTTAAGTGGTTTTATCTTTAGTTCGTCTGCTGTTGGTGGTGTATTGCCTATCTGAACTGATACTGACTGTTTTAGCTCTCCAAAATCTGAGCCATCATTGGGTTTAACTGTCACGTACCATATTTGTCCTTTCCCAATTGAGTTTGCTGATATGCTGGTCTTGTTTTTATATGTAGATTGATATACTCCATCCTTATACCATTTTATCTCAGTTCCATTTTCCGGGTCTCCATCACTATCGTAATATATATAATTACATTTCAGAATATCATCCGTCAATGGTTTCTCTGGGATTATATTCAACTCTTTGATCTGAGGTAGTATGTTTCCGATCTTAACTATTGGAGAGCTTTTCAACTCTCCGTAATCCATGCCATCTTTAGGTTTAACAGTGAATTGCCATTTTTGTCCTTTTGCTATTGCGTTTGATGGTATCATCTTTTGGTCGTTATAAGTTTCTTGAAGCACGTTATCCATATACCATCTTATTTCTGTTCCATTTTCTGTATCCCCATTAACATCACTGAATTCATAGCTACATACCAAGTTATCACCTATTAAAGGACTCAACGGTGTCATGATAAGGTTACTTACTGTTGGTAATGAGTCTTCTATTATTGCTTCTGGTGATGTATTTACTTCTCCATAGTCTGTGCCATCTTTAGGTTTTATTGTAAAATACCAATGCTCTCCTTTGTTAGTGTCAACTGATTGTATTATCAATTGGTCATTATATTTTTCTTGTAGGATTTTATCTTTATACCATCTTATCTCAGTTCCGTTTTCTGGATCATTATCCAAATCTACATACTTATATTCACATTGTAGATTATCTGTTGTCAGTGGTTTTTCTGGTGAAATCCTGAGATCAGTCGCTTCTGGTGGATTGACTTCAGTTTTTTCAGCTATTGTAACAACTTTTGATTGCTTTGTTTCACCGAATTGAGTTCCATCACAGGGTTGGATTATCACATACCATTTCTGTCCCGCTATAAGCTCAATAGATGGTATAGAGACAATATTATCGTATGTTACTTGCTGTTCCCCGTTTTTGTACCATATTATTTTCGTACCGTTCTCTGTATCTTTATCCGTATCACTGTATTGATAGCTAAATGAAAGATTATCTTCCAGCGTTGGTTTTAGTGGAGTTATTACTAAATTGTCTGCTGTTGGTGGAGTATTACCAATAGTCACATCTGAGGAAGTTTTCAAATCTCCATAATCAGTGCCATCTTTAGGTTTGACTGTAAATTGCCATTTTTCATCCCTTAAAGTCATACTTGATGGTATCGCCTTCTGATCATTATATTTTTCCTGAAGAACGTTATCTTTATACCATCTTATCTCTGTTCCGTTTTCTGGGTCGCTATCGAGATCATTATAACTGTAATTGCAAGCTAAATCATCATCAGTTAATGGGTTAAGTGGTTTTATCTTTAGTTCGTCTGCTGTTGGTGGTGTATTGCCTATCTGAACTGATACTGACTGTTTTAGCTCTCCAAAATCTGAGCCATCATTGGGTTTAACTGTCACGTACCATATTTGTCCTTTCCCAATTGAGTTTGCTGATATGCTGGTCTTGTTTTTATATGTAGATTGATATACTCCATCCTTATACCATTTTATCTCAGTTCCATTTTCCGGGTCTCCATCACTATCGTAATATATATAATTACATTTCAGAATATCATCCGTCAATGGTTTCTCTGGGATTATATTCAACTCTTTGATCTGAGGTAGTATGTTTCCGATCTTAACTATTGGAGAGCTTTTCAACTCTCCGTAATCCATGCCATCTTTAGGTTTAACAGTGAATTGCCATTTTTGTCCTTTTGCTATTGCGTTTGATGGTATCATCTTTTGGTCGTTATAAGTTTCTTGAAGCACGTTATCCATATACCATCTTATTTCTGTTCCATTTTCTGTATCCCCATTAACATCACTGAATTCATAGCTACATACCAAGTTATCACCTATTAAAGGACTCAACGGTGTCATGATAAGGTTACTTACTGTTGGTAATGAGTCTTCTATTATTGCTTCTGGTGATGTATTTACTTCTCCATAGTCTGTGCCATCTTTAGGTTTTATTGTAAAATACCAATGCTCTCCTTTGTTAGTGTCAACTGATTGTATTATCAATTGGTCATTATATTTTTCTTGTAGGATTTTATCTTTATACCATCTTATCTCTGTTCCGCTTTCTGGATCATCATCAAAATCGCTGTAAGTATAATCACAATTAAGTTCGTTTTTATCCGTAGGATTTAATAGTGTTATTTTTAAGTCACTTGTAGTCGGTGCTGTATTGACGATGGTTACGATGGCTGACTTATATACGTCGCCAAAGTCAGTGCCATCTCTGGGTTTCACTGTCACATACCACAACTGACCACGCTTTGTTGTGCTTACAACCAGCTTGTTCTTGTATCCGCTCTGGTATACCTCATCTTTATACCAACGTATCTCACTACCAGTCTCTATGTCGCCATCTGCATCTGAATAGACATAACTACATTTCAGTTCATCTTTGCCTTTGGGAGAAGATGGGATTATTACTAAGTCCTTCACGGATGGCGGGGTATTGGCTATTGTCACTATCGCTGACTGCTTTAGCGATCCATAATCAATGCCATCCTTTGGTCTGACGGTAAAGTGCCATTTTTCTCCCTTAGTCGTTGCATCTGGTGGGATTATCTTTATGTCTTTATACGATAATTGCTCTATGGTATCTTTATACCATCTTATCTCTGTCCCATTCTCAATGTCTCCATTGCCATCACTATACTCATAACTGCATACAAGACTATCAACTGTAAATGGGGTACTGGGCATCATGGCAAGGTTGGTTGCCAATGGCGCGGTGTTGCCTATCGTAACGGATGGGGATACCTTCTGCTCTCCATAGTCTGTTCCATCCTTAGGTTTTACGCTGAAATACCAATTCTCTCCCTTCTTCACTTCGGCTGATGAGACAGTTTTTTGGTCATCATATTTTGATTGTAGGACGCCATTCTTATACCACCATATCTCAGTGCCATCCTCTTTATCTCCCCCGGCATCATAGTAGGTATACTTACCAGTCAAGTTGCCTGATACTGCTATCTCCACGATGAGTTCGCTTACCTCCGGTGGTGTGTTACCCACTGTCACAGTCTCTGAAGTCTGATACTTGCCTTGTGTTATACCATCACTGGGTCTGACTACTACACGCCATCCCTCTCCACTCTTGATTATTCCTATGGGTATCTCTCGTTGGTCGTTATACTTATCCTGTAATGAGCCGTTCCTATACCAACGCAACGTCGTACCACTCTCTGTGTCGCCATCCGTGTCAACGTAGTCATAACTGCATATTAGCTTCTCGGACTCTTTCGGACTTGATGGGGTTATTTTTACGTTATTTGCCAATGGTGGGCTGTTACCTATCGTCACCTCTAATGACGTCTGCTGATCTCCAAAGTCCAGTCCATCATTGGGTCTTATGCTGAAGCTCCACTTGTCTCCCTTTCTCAATGCACTTGATGGTAGCGTGTCTAGGTCATTGTATGTATCCTGCACCACTCCGCTTTTATGCCAACGTATCTCACTACCGCTTTCAACGTCACCATCTACGTCTGTGTAGTCATAGCTACATACAAGCTCATCTGTTGTTTTGGGTTCTGATGGCGCCAATTTCAGGTCGCTTGCTATTGGTGGAGTATTACCGATTGTTACAGTGGCTGACTTATATACGTTACCGAAGTCAGTGCCATCTCTGGGTTTCACTGTCACATACCACAACTGACCACGCTTTGTTGTGCTTACAACTAGCTTGTTCTTGTAGCTACTCTGGTATACCTCATCTTTATACCAACGTATCTCACTACCAGTCTCTATGTCGCCATCTGCATCTGAATAGACATAACTGCATTTCAGTTCCTCTTTGCCTTTGGGAGAAGATGGACTTATCGTAAGCTCTTTCACTATTGGTACTCTATTTTTAGTGATGAAATGATAAGAAAATGAAGGAGATAATTTATTCGGTGGATTAGATAAATCTGTTGCTGAGATAATAACATCCACTACCTGATCAGGTTGGAATTTTTCAGATGGGATATAAGTTAAAGCGTAACCTTTCAGAATAGATTCTATTGATGGATTTACAACATTGCCTTCTACTGACATCTGTAAGCTATTCACATCAACACCTTTTCTGTCATCTTTTACTTCAACGTATATGGTTGTATCTCGATTAGCTGATGAATCAGGCAGTGGATTTTGATTAGTTACATAAGGTGGAGTTTTGTCAACATAAAGAATCAGATCCATAGCTACTGTCTGACCAGATTCTCCTATTTTAATCGGCAATTTGACAGCAGTATGAGTGGGTTCTAAATAGACTTCACTTGCAAGAATTTCATTGATGTATATATTTGCTATATTCTGTCCAGAAATTCTTGAATTCATTGGCACTTTCAAAACGTAGTAATCAGCATAATTTGGATCGCTACCCATTGAGTAAGATGCTAGTATTTCGCTGTCAATTTTTAGTGATATGATATATACAGAGTCATTGTGTGTGAGTGCAACAGAATTGGCTTGTTGAGGGTCTTTGAGATATACTCGCCCCCAAATAGTATAATCTTGTGCAGGTATTGCTGGCGGGGTTTTTGCCAATATTGACTGACACAATATAAGAATGAATATTAAACTAATAAAAAATATTTTACGTGGCATGATTTTATTATAGAAATTACCTTAAAACTAACTTGCATCATTTTAATATAATATTCTACCACATGCCTCAACATAGATCATACTATACTGCAAGTAATTAGTCAATGTCAACTACCCACGACTAAAGATCGCTGGCTTGCAGTTACGCTCCACCTCAACTCACTTAACGAACCATTAAGCGCTTCGCTTCTTAGCATACCACGTTTGGCAAGTTGACAGTTGCCCTGTAGTCGAAAGACTACAGCGATTGTGTTCTTTTTTAGTTGGTGTGTTGAATTATGGAGCATACAACTAATTCCTAAGAACAGTCGGTGTTGTTAAACAGTTTATCTTCCTTGCAGAAGTGCCTTACACCTGCATTAATTATAGCATTTAGTTACACAAAAGTCAACAACAAAAAGAGAAGACAATTCACCCTTACTTTTTTAGAACTCTTAAACCATTACCACACCTTCTTTTACAAGCTGACTCCTAACAAACAGTACTTAACAACAACAGAAAGACATTATCTGAACAGAAAAAGTCCATTCCCAAAAATACAAAAATTGTTGTTGTTTAATATCAACCCATCTGTCTCATAACAAATTTCTGTACTGCTTCCAACTTTTCTAATTTCTTTACCAATGTCAGTTCTATGTCTAATTGTTCAGCAATAACTACCAGTATTTCGTATATTTTTCTGCTTTTAACCAATATCTCAGAAGGTATACCAAATTGTAAGATGGTTTTCAGGAATTTATCAACGAACTCTTTTACATGATCGTGTTGTTTTGTAATTCCAAAGTTGAGTGGAACTCCCATATTACCATCTACGAAAAGAATCATATATGGATAATAGGGTCTTTCTCCACCTTTTTCGCCCACAGGCATTGGAGCCAAAAATATGTCAATTTCCCATATCCCATCATTTGTTTCGACATTAGCGATTATTTCTTCCAGAACTGATTCTTCTATCTTTGGAATGAGACTCTGTTGAGTTTCCAAAGGTTCTGGTTTCAGCCATTCGTCTTTCCATAGCAAGCCAGATTTTGTTTTCTTCGGCACTCTGACTAAAATGCTTTCTTTGTCTGGAGATACGAGAATATCTCGATTCTCCTTGAATTTAATAGCGATTTCTATTGTCTGCTGTAACACTAAAGTTAGATATTGAATCTGATCGCTGTTTAAATACCATGGATGGTATCCCGGTGTATAGTCTCTGAATAGCGGCCATTCCATGTGTCCTCTAAATTTTAGTCCTAGCTCTTTAACTATCTCCCGATCCTTATCTGTTAAGGCATTTCTGTCTTCAAATGAAGTCATAAGACATTTTTGGCTCGTAAGCGCTTCTATACTTCCAACACTAATCTCACCCTCTCTGGCTTTAATGTACGTATCAAGACCTTCTGTTCCGCTGTAAACTGCCAGAGCAAGAAATTCTCCTAGATTCCCCATAACACTACAATAACCAATATCACCGTTAGCCGGGTTCTTAACTCCAAAAATGTCGGAATCATACATCCAATCCCAGCATTGAAGTTTTTTGAATTCTAACGCAGTATCGTAGAGTATTTTCCATTCGTCAATAGATGGTTTTAATTCTTTCATGATCTTTTTCGGCAAGGAAACCAACGGGCTTCAGCCGTTGGAGGTATTGCCTCTCCTTTAATGTTAAAAATAGGTGGTAGTTTTGACGCAAGCTAAAATAAAGCTTGCCCTGAAACTACCAAAACAGGTTATGATCAAACTCGGTTTCTAACCGATCAAATGAGACTTAGGCTAGTCAACAAGGGCTTGTGTCTAAGTTTCACCACAAGCCCACGAGCTTTAGTCGTGGGTTATTGACTGTTTTTCCTTTCTTGATTTTACATTAGACATTATTGGAAATAACTCGATAATTTGGCTCAAACCTAGATAGCAAGCGGGATGAGCGATTTTCCTTAGTGAAATGCTGTAATCCCTTGCTAATTCGCGATTTAGGTCACATTTTACGCTTATTTCCAATAATGTCTATTGCATATAGAGCATAATTTATGATAGAATACATGAGAAAATCTCATTGTTATTACGACTTTTTCAGTTATTAAACACAAAGACACAAAGGTCACTAAGAACACAAAGAAATCAAGTGTTGAGAGATGAGAGTTCAACTTTCTACTCTCAACCCTCATTACTATTTTAGTGTTCTTTGTGCACTTAGGATCCATAATTAAATAACTTCCCTATTTTGAGATATAACTCATTTAATCAAATCCCCCCTTCCCCCCTTTAGCTAAAGGGGGAATTAGCCTAAACTCGGTTCGGGGGGTGTTTCCTATTAGGTAAGTTATTTAATTATGGATCCTTAGTGTCTTTGTGTTTAATTCCTTTTATCTCATAAGTGAAAAACTCGTATTATTATTATAATTTAAATGTCAAATTTTTTCACTACTAAATTTATATGCAAGAAAGGAAAATAACAAATGATCAGAACAAATGTAGAAAGATTAGTAAAAAACTCAGTAGTTGGCGAAATATCACCACCGCTTTCATCAGGGTACAGGATCAGCGCTGATGGTCATCCTATGGTTCTCCCGGGCGTTGGAGGTATAACGTATAACATACGTGTCGGAGACCCTGTCGCAGGATGGGAGGCTGATCACGTTGAACCAGCTGTAAGCATAAAAGTAGCGGGAGATCAGAACGCTGGACTCAATACTCTTGCGTGTGTCGGTGATGAAGCAGTAGTCGTATCCGGTGACGCTAAAGGCGAAAAGGGTGTTGTTACCGGCAAACACGGCGGAATTGAGCATGTTCTGGTGGATTTTCCTCTGTCTGCAATGGAAAAGATGGTAATCGGCGATAAGATAATGGTCAAAGCCTTTGGCGTTGGTCTAAAGTTAGTTGACTTCCCTTATGTGAAAGTCATGAATCTCTCTCCTGATTTTCTTGAAAAAATAGGGATTGAGCAAGATAATGACATGATTGTAGTTCCAGTCACACACAAAGTTCCCGCCTGCATTATGGGATCAGGCATAGGCGGTAACAATTCTCACACTGGTGATTATGACATTCAATTGTTTGATAAAGGCGTTGTGGATGAGTATGGTCTTAGTTCTCTCCGATTCGGTGATCTCGTGGCTATAATTGATGCAGATAATTCTTTTGGACCGATATACAGAAAAGGGGCTATCACTGTCGGGATTGTGGTTCACAGCGATTGCGTAACAGCAGGTCACGGACCGGGAGTAACAAGATTATTCACTTCCAGTAAAGGCAAGATCATGCCAAAGATTGACCCAAATGCCAATATAGCCAAAATAATGGAACTACGTATTGATGAGTATTAAATAATTAATCGGGGAATAAAATTATCGGAGTTTTCTGGATTCCCGTTTTCACGGGAATGACATTTTGCGTGTGTTTGTCATTCCCGTGAAAACGGGAATCCATTCCTAGTTATTACCCGATTAATTATTTAATCTTCATGAATCTTAGTAATTGTTAAAAATACAGAAACACTGATAATATTTATGAAAGATGAAACTGTAATTTCTGTTAGCAATCTAACCAAGAATTTTGATGATCTCATTGCAGTAGATAACATCAATCTTCAGATACAAAAAGGTGAGAGTTTTGCTCTACTCGGGCCTGATGGATCTGGTAAGACTACCACTATGCGACTGCTGTGCGGAATACTCACACCCAATTCTGGTAACATAATTATAAATGATATAGATATTTCAAAACATTCTGAAAAATCAAGACAGCAGATCGGGTATATGCCGCAACGTTTCAGTTTATACGAAAACTTGAGTATTTTGCAAAATATAAACTTTTTTTCAGACCTTTATAGTGTTGATAAGAAAACTCGTAAAAAAAGGATTGACGAGTATCTCGAATTCAGCCGTCTGACTCCTTTTGGTAAAAGGCTTGCACGACAGCTTTCTGGTGGTATGAGACAAAAATTAGCACTGATATGTAGTATCATTCACAATCCACCAATCCTGCTACTAGATGAACCGACTACGGGTGTTGATCCTGTATCTCGCCGTGATTTCTGGAAGATTCTGCATCGTCTGCTTGCCAATGGCGTAACACTCGTTATCTCTACTCCATACATGGACGAAGCAGAACGTTGTAATCGTATAGGTCTAATGCACAGAGGAAAGATACTTCTCGTGAATACTCCCAATGAATTGAAAAAACAGACAACTGGCAAAGTCATAGAGATAAAATGCTCTGAACCACATATCGTTAGCAAATTGCTAAAGAAAGATAAGTCAGTTATAAGCGTACAGACTTTTAGTGATAAGATACGTGTTTTACTTGAAGATAAAGTTGAGCTTCTGGATGTTGTTTCCACAATCGAATTAAAAGGCGTTAATATCATAGACATAAGGGAAGTCTTACCAAATTTGGAAGATATATTCATAACAAAGCTGGCAAAATGAGAACCATATTACACATAGTAAAAAAAGAATTCCTGCAAGTGGCGAGAGATAGAGCTTTTCTGCCTTTGCTGTTTCTTGCCCCGATCCTGCAATCAATGCTTTTCGGATACACTGTTGCAACTGACGTTAAAAATATCTCTACCGCAGTTCTCGATCAGGACAAAACTCAGGACAGCAGAAAATTCACTGAGAGTTTTAGTAATTCAGGATATTTTCATCTGAAATATTATCTTCAGTCGGATTCTGAGATTGAAAATTTGCTTGATAGCGGAAAAGTGAAGCTAGTTATTAACGTTCCGAAAGGGTTTTCACGTAGCTTAAAACGATCAGAACCAACTAATATACAGGTCATAGTTGATGGTTCTAACTCAAATACTGCCAACGTTATACTTGGTTATACAACAAATATATCTCAAAGAACTTCTCTGAAAATTATCGTAGAGCAGTTAAAAAATGCTAAAACGCGTATACCAAGCGTGGATTCTCGCTTTCGGGCATGGTATAACCCTGAGTTACGCAGTGTAAATTTCATAGTGCCGGGGATTATTTGTACCGTTATAGCCATTGTAACAACAATGTTAACCTCTGCGGCAATAGTCAGAGAAAGAGAAAAAGGAACTCTCGAACAATTGATGGTCTCTCCGATTAAACCTTATCAACTCATACTCGGTAAAGTCTTGCCATTTTTGTTGGTAGGATTTGTTGATGCAGTTGTAGTCTTGCTGGTGTGTATGTTCTGGTTCAAAGTTCCGATACATGGAAGTATTGCTCTACTTCTTTTTTTAGCAATAATATTTCTGTCTAATACGCTTGGAATGGGTATACTCATCTCGACAGTGTCAAGGACTCAGCAACAGGCAATGATGACGACTCTGTTTTTAATGATACCATGGATCATCCTTTCAGGATTTATATTTCCCATCGAGAACATGCCAATGGCGATACAGCTTATAACCTATCTGATACCGTTGCGATATTTCCTTATCATCATAAGAGATATAGTTTTGAAGGGAGTTGGGTTATCTGTATTCTGGCCTCAAGTTGCGGCGTTGGTCATACTTGGTACCGTCATCCTGACACTCAGTATATCACGATTCCACAAACGACTTGAGTAGGTGTAATTACCTGAATAAACCGATTATCAGCAAATAAAGAACTAAAACACCTATTATGATTGATTTCGTGCTGAATAGATCAATCGCTTTCTTTTTAGTTGGCATCTGGTTTAGACTGTTCTCTGAGATTACACTTATCTTTATAGTATCACTTGTAGCGGGTTGATATTTACTATTTCCATCCCAGCCGGCAAGCACTTTCCATTCGCCATCCGAGCTTAACGGCAAGTTAAAATTAAACTCACCATTTGAGTCGGTATAGGTATGAGAAACATAAACTAAATCTCCCGGTGCAATCAGGGTAATACTTACCGATTCAAAGCCTGTGAGTTTCGCTTCGATTTTTCCGCTAAGACTAATTTTTGTTCCGGGCTTGACTGTATTCGGCACCTGAGAAAGCCAGATTATAGAGCTTTTCTCACCTTTAACTTCATTCTTTGGCATTATCTCTGTTTCAGCACCTTTATCAGCTACAGGTTCAGTTGTGTTCTCCTGTTGCACGGCGGAACGAGATGTGCTGGTTTTCGGAGATTCTTCCTGTGGTTTATTTTCCACAACGGTTGTCGAAATCGTATCTTCTGTCATATCAGATTCCCAAGTCTTTATACTCAGATTACTTGCGACGTCTCTTGCGCTGACCTTACAAAACAGCTTCTTTCTAGCAAGATCACCTAGATCCGCAAGATTAACGTCATATCCCCATAAGTTATTATCTTTCTTAATCATGTCCTTGTAACCAGAGAATTGTGTTTCTGAACCAGCATGATAGTCAAACTGCGGTGAATCGCCTAAACCGCTAGAAGTATCACCAACCTTGACTTCAACGTGAAGTACATTACCTTCCTTTTTAACTTTCCAGCTTTCAATAGAAGGTGGAAATCTATCCAGTTTAACCCCTGCAAGCGTCTTATGATCCTCCTCATTTCCAGCAACGTCAACACTCCAATATTCTATGGTATTCTCACCAAGTTCATCTATTTCTGGCTGACCATCAGACTGGATATTTCTTTCATAACCATCATTAATCTTATACATAATGCGTGCTATTCCACTGCCGTTTCCATCGTCAGCCTTTAGATTCACCGTAAAGTTTGCCTTGTGCCATTGCCCATCATAATCCTGAGTTGTAACAGGCAGTTGGTTATCTATACCAAAAGCGGAAGATACTTGCTTTGCAACCAGACCATCACTGTCAATAGTGCGAGCTTGAATCATGACGTTCTTTGCAATCTCTGGAACAATTGGTTTCGTATCCCACTCGATTGTGTAAGGCGCCTGTTGAATAGTTCCAATCTGTATCCATTTAACCCCATCGAGAGTGTATTCAAATCTCACACTTGCGATTGTACCATCAGAGTCCGAGACGTTTGCTTCCATCTTAATTTTACTATTTTCCCAACTCCTGAGAACTGTGGTTATCTTAACTGTTGGTGGAGCCTTCGTGCTTCCTATTAATTCCTGCTGTTCAACGCTTTCCCCTGGATTGCCAGTAAAATCTTCACATCTTACCTTATAATAAAGTGGTTTTCCCGCATACTGCTTCCATCCATCAGAAGGTTCTGATATATCAAAATACCATATATTATCACCCAAAGCAGTCATGTTTTTGTACCCATTGTAAGTTGTATCCATGCCGATATGGTAATCAAGCTGAGGTGTATTACCTTCCAAACCGCTATAATCGTCAACTATACGTACGGATATGCGAAGATTACCTGAATAACCTTTTGACAAAACCTGTGGTTCTTTAGACCAATCAGTGAAATTTGGTGGAGTTTTGTCTAGTTTTACATCTGTTAATATCTTATGTTCTCCCTCGTTTTCGAGTTTATCAACGCTCCAATATTCCAGAGTGTTACTTCCCTGATCTGTTATCTTTGGTTGACCATCCCTTCTTACGTCCTTTTTTGTGCCATAATTAATTCTGTAATATATCGCTAATACACCGATCCCATCACCATCGGATGCAGATAGATTGATATTGAAGTCTGAGTTGTGCCATAAGCCGTCATAATCGTGATTTGTTATGGACTGTTGATTATCAATGGATACAATGCTTTTTATTATATCTATTGCCGAAATACCGGGCTGACGTTCGGCTACAACTCTGATCTGTACGTTTTTACCAACATCAGGGAATGGCTGTCTTGTATCCCATTCTACTTCATAAGGTGGTTCATTGTCCTCGAAAATATTGTTCCACGTTGAGCCATCCAGACTATTCTGTTCTTCCGTTGCACGGCGGAACGTGAATTGAAAAGTTATTTTATCAGAAGTGCCTATCACTTCTGCACCAAGTTTGAGTATACCCCTTTGCCATCCATCATAAGGGGCATTAAGCGTTACTCTAAGGGATTCTGTGACCCGAATCTTCCAGAACTTTACTATACCATCGTCTCCTGTTGTAACTAAAGACTTACCGTCCGGGCTAAAGATTACGGAATTGATACTGCCCTGATGCGGTTTCTGTTGGTTCACAATACTACCAGAAGCAATTTCCCATACCATCATTGTACCGTCAGTGGAGCCTGACGCAAGTAACCTTCCATCAGGGCTGATTGATAAGCAATCATCTGTATTAATACTGCCTTTTTGTCCAACCAGACTGATTCTTTCAGTACCAGAGATCACATCCCATAGCCTGACGCTTCCATCTTCTGATCCTGATGCGATAGTCTTACTATCTGGACTGTAACTGATAGAATGAACAGCTATTGGTGACGCGTCACGCGTGACGGGTGATGCGTGACTGGTATGAAATGTCTGTATAATATTTCCAGAACTAATTTCCCATATTCTTACTGATCCACCGGCAGAACATGATGCTAAATTCTTTTCATCAGGTGAAAAAGCCAGAGAATATACCGGACCTGTAGCATCCCTGAAAGTTTTTAACTCATTGCCTGATTTCATATCCCACAGCTTTACAGTCTTATCCTCAGAACCAGATGCGAGAACTGATCCATCTTTATTGAACCTTAGAGAGTATATTTTGCCTTCATGTCCATTTATTGTTCTTATTCGTTCTTTGTAGTTTATATCCCATAAAACTATTACACCGGATTCTAATCCCACTGCCAGTAGCTTACCATTAGGGTTGAATGAAATTGATGTGATGGGATGTGGGTGTTTAATAATTGCCTTAATTTGTTTCCCGGTATTTGTTTCCCACAGTTTTACGCTCCCATCTGTTGAACCTATAGCAATAAGACTACCATCCTGATTGAATACAACAGAGCTTATCGGCTTTTTGTGGCTTGCTATTGCCTTGCTGAGTTCAAACTCATAAGAAGTTCCCGATACAGAACATGCAGGATCAATGTTTATTAGAAATACAAAAATTACGGCAAATATATAGCACAATATCGCTTTTGAAAGCATGTTTTAACTCCCACTTAGTTTTTTTTGATGAATCCCCATATAGACGTTAGTTTTCCTTTTCGCTCTACCGCAACTCCGGGCCAATTAGGTCTACCCGGTGATAATATCGCAAGACCTACAAAATCAACGCTATTATCGTTACTATCAAATCCGTCTTTTCTTCTCCCAATGCTATATCCTGACAAGTCAAGTGTAGGTGTTCCCTCACCAGTGAATTTCGCTTTTTCAAAATCTCCATAGCCAATTGCGTCAATCTTCCCATCTTTGTTCCATAGCTCTATGTTATCCGGTCCATTCTGATAATCAACTTTAGGGTCAACTATATCAGCATTGGGAACGCTCTTATCCTCCGCAATGACAAAGTAGCCAGTAAGTTGGATTCTCTTACCGGATAGAGCGATCTGATTATATTCCTTACCATCAGCACCGTTTACACCAACTAAGCGATAACCATCCAAACTCAAGCCGGATTTTCCATATAACTCTACAAAGCACCCTATACCCGTATTACCGGGATCGTAAAATATTTCGTTAATAACCACGTCTTGCGCATTAGATCGTGAATTTATGAATAATACCATAAATACTATAAAAGCTACAATCAATTTAATTTTCATTGTAAATACCAACTAACCCTTATATCCACAAATAACGTTAATAAACGCAAATTAGCGGATAAAAGACGTCACTAGAATTTCACTTTAATACCACGCTTAATCAATTGCTCTCTATATCCACCAATATTAGATGGTGTAAGTACAACAACTCCGGGGTCTATTATCTCTGATTTCGGTAGAATCATGAGAGTATTATTAATACCCGCCTTGATCATATTATGCAGTACAAGCACACACGAATATCCAAGTCTATAGGGTCTTCGTGATATTGCCACCTGTATCGAGTTTTCGCTAACAGCCTTCATTACATCAGGAGATTCGCCTATACAGACAACTTTTATTTGCTCCGACTTGTTTGCCTTTTTCAATGCTTTAGCGACTATAAGACCAATTGAATCAGACACACAGAATATACTATTAATCTCTGGGTTTACAGGTTTTCCTGTTGTTTTACCATCAATTCCAAGCATAGATTCAATATCAGCAGGTTGTATAGCATCATAAGGCTTCTCCAGAATTACAGCTACACTAACATTTTCATGTTCGGCAATTGCATCTTTGAATCCCTGAACGCGCTGAAGAAAGTCGGGTACAGATGGGTCGGTTACTATGGCTATTTTCCCTTCAAAATTCAGAATCTCCATCAATGCTTCACCAACCTGCTGTCCAGCGTAATAGTTTCCAGTGCCGATATAGGCGTGTCTACCCTTAGCTACGTCTGTTTCGAGAGCAAGGCATGGTATGTCTGATTGGACAATGTTAGTCATAAGTGACGTAATAGATTTCGGATCAGAAGGGGCAACTGCTACTCCGTCAATAGATTTACCAATAACCTCTTCAAGCTTCCGTATTTGCCATGCAGGGTCTTGTTTTTGTGGAACGTAAAATTTTACATTTACCCCTAGATCCTTGCCAGCAGATTCCGCACCTGCTTTGACGTCATTCCAATAGGAGTCATCGGTTTTGCCAATGATAGCCACATCTAGTTGTTTCTGTTTTAGGTTATTGCCACATGAGGAAAAGAGAAAAAAAATCAACAAAATTATTAATGTTTTTCTCAATAGTTATCCTCCTTTTTTACTATGATTTATATGACTTTTTCAGTTATTAAACACAAAGACACAAAGGTCACTAAGAAATAGTGACGCGTGACAGGTAACGAGTGACGGGTTTATCAAATTTATTGTCTTTTTACTTGTTACTCGTCACCAGTCACGCGTCACATTTTTAGTGTTCTTTGTGAACTTAGTGTCTTCGTGTTTATTCTTCTTTTTATTTTGTAAGTGAAAAACTTGTATAACTTTCAACTCTCAACTTTCAGCGGAAGTTATTAAATTCGCAATCCTAAACCAGTCAGGATTCGCAAGGATAGCTTATGTCACCCTTCCAGCTTTCCACCTCTTTCAAGAATTCGGGTAATCCCAAAAGACCTCCCGCCCATAAATATACTCTATCACATTCAGATAATTCGTTTAATGACATCCATTTTATTGCTTTAAGTATCTGGTTATCTTGTTGAAGTTCTGGATCGTAGCCCATACATGGCGTTTGGTCACCAATATCAATGAGAAAAGTATAATGCCTATCGGTCTGTGAGTAGGTGACAACGCTTGTTTCTCGCACAATTTTCCCTATTACGTTACATTCTTCTTGAAGTTCTCGGAGAGCGGATTCTGCTGGAAGTTCACCCATTTCTATGCCTCCGCCCGGCAAGCACCAATACTCCAGATCATTCTCACAGTGCTTTGCCATCAGAATCTTAAGTCCTTTCACTACAAGGCACTGCGCTCTAGGCATTATCAATCCTCCCTGTTAATAGTTAGAGATTTGTAGTTGAGGAACGAAATCCAACCTACAATTAGTTATCAACCAGTAGTTACGTCACAAAATTCTTTGCGTTGTTCGGCGGATGATCTCCTCCTGCTCTTGCGCCGATATTTCGACAAATCTTGCGCTATAACCAGCGACTTTTACCATTAGATTGGAATAATTTTCAGGGTGTTTCTGCGCATTTCGCAAGGTTTCTTCGTCAACCATGCTTATCTGCATAGTCATAACGCCGAGATCAACAAATGCCTTCAAAAATCCAACAAACGTAACTCGCCCTTCGTAAGTCTGCAAAGATTCTGGATCGAAGCGAAGGTCAAGCGAACTGCCATTGGGAAACTGCGTAAAATCAATGTTTGAAAGCGATCTTAAAACACCTGTTGGTCCCTGTCGGTCTGTTCCCCATGCAGGATCAAGATTCCTCGTCAACATATCCCTTGCATGGCGACCATCTGCGGATGCACCGATAACTGAGCCAAGCCCATGATTTGCAACAAAAGAATAAAGAGCCAATTGCCATCGCCCACCTCTTGGGTTTGTGCGATGGCGCATCTCGGAATAGAGAATATCGGTTACTATCCGCGCTAATTCGTCAACAGAAGGATCACCATTGCCCCATTTGGGTGCAGAAATCAATTGACGTCGTATCTGATCGTAACCATCAAAATCAGCCTGTATAGCTGTTATCAATTCTGACATTGACATTAGCTTTTTTGTAAACACACATTCCTTGATTGCCATCAGTGAATTGACCACGTTTGGCAATCCCGCAACGATACATCCAGTGAGATTATACCTTGTACCACCTGCGCATACGTCCTTACCTTTAGCTATGCAGTCGTCAAAGAACAGCGACATCATCGGATAACGCCTATTGGCTATATGTGACTCATCTGCGTAGTTGACCAATGCGACTAGCTTGTTACACACATAATGCAACTGCTGTTTGAAGGAATCCATAACCTCATTAAAATTACTGAATCTATCTGGATCAGGCGTATTAAAGGCAAGTTGTTCGCCCGTTAGCAATGATTTTCCTTTATTCAATGCCACTTCAAGCACATAAGGCAGATTGAGATATGACGCATTGGGATGAAATGCCTCTCGACCGGGGATTGTGTTCTCGTAACAGCATGAGCAGATATAGTCTCTGGCATCCTCAATTGACCTACCATGTTTCAGCATTGCCGGTATAAGCACTTCATCATTGACTATGGCAAACCCAAGTCCACCTATGACATAATCTGCAGACGCCTGCCAACATCTTTCGGGTGCGCTTTTATGTAATCTTAATGAAATATACGGTGCAGGCATAGCAATACGCAAGGATGCTTCCATGATTAGATAAGTAAGCTCATTAGAAGCCTCAGTGCCAATCGCTGTCACTCCGCCGATACTTGCCTGACTGCCCGGTGTGTAAAGCTGATGAGGTGTATAGTAATCAACGTGACGGAAACATAGCAGAAAGTGTTCCATTAGTTCAAGTGCTTCTGCTTTTGTGATGCGTTCATCCATTATGTCTTTAATGTAGTATGGATAGAGGAATTGATCAATTCGCCCAAGCCCTAATCCACCACCGGGCATACATCCGCCCATCTCCATCGTGACGAGTATGTAAACTATCCAGAACGACTGCAATGCCTCACGAAAAGTAGTCGCAGGATACTCAGGCACTCTGGATAATATGTCAGCAGATTCCTGCCATTCTTTTGCTTTTTCTGGATCAGTTTCAGATTTCGCTTTATCCTCTGCGGATTTGCGATAACGCTCTGTGTAAGCCATTATAGCATCGCATGAAAGCAGAGCAGATTCCCAGAATACCTTTTGCTCTCTGCTTTCGGGTGATTCTGGACGAAAATCTGTAAGTCTGTCTTCTATTCGTTTGCGTATTCCGATAATGCCCTGACTGAGTATGTCGTCAAGTCCGGGAGTGATGTGACCTTCAAAACATGCCGCATAGAACAGGCTTGCCCGTCGCATACGGTCCGATTCCTCGTCAGGAGTTCTACCGAAACGTGCATGACCATCTGCGCACAATGCGGGAAACAATAGATTAAAGAAGAATGGTTCTTCGCCGCCAATTAATAACGTATCTTCCTCAAGAGTGACGTCGCAGTTATCAATGATGTGGCGTAAAGCCTTTGCCCTTGCGATACCGGGGTCAATAACAGCGTTTTCCAGATATATTTGCTTTGCTTCCTCTTGAAGTCGCTGATAATGTTCGGGTATTTCTCGTTTCTCAAGCCCCATCTGAAAACGTCTTTCACGCAATCGTGCAGATCGTGGCATGCTACAATCTGGACCAAGATTTGGTGAACGAAAATACAACTTTTCTAACGCAATACTCATATTTTTACCTCTTTATTTGTTTATTCCATACTTTATACGAGTTTTTCAGCTAGTTTAGGAATAGTCATAATTCATGAAAAAACACGGAGACACGGAGAAGAAAGATGAGGTAATTCCAATGATTCTACTGATCAACCGAGTTATACTGCCAGTTGCCTTATATCCTCACCTTTCCTCTCCGTGACTCTGTGTCTCCGTGTTTAACTTCTTTTTATTTCTATAAGTGAAAAACTCGTATACTTGAGATGGAGGCAAGCAGATTCTCTGTTACATTTCCCAGACTTTAATGTTTTCAATCTCGACATTTGCGTCACAGACAAGGAAACCAACTTTTCCTATTAAAATACACCGCTCAATTTATCACAGAGTGTAGTGTGATCTAAAAGGGTATTTCCTCGTTTATTGTATTGACTAACTACAGCTATACAATAAAACAAATCACGTTCCGCCGTGCAACGGAAGAACAGAAGAGAGGA
>Ga0247841_10000950_pt1 | contig 70732 bp, 73 predicted proteins | sample LaCruzMarch2015__2_FD_192410 | JGI IMG/M metagenome (GOLD analysis project Ga0247841, IMG submission 192410) | Freshwater microbial communities from meromictic Lake La Cruz, Castile-La Mancha, Spain - LaCruzMarch2015_18m | ecosystem: Environmental > Aquatic > Freshwater > Lake | place: Spain... | reverse complement strand
ACTTATGACTTTTTAGGAAAAAGTCAGCAAAAAAATAGGTTTTGCGCACTTATGACTTTTTAGGAAAAAGTCAGCAAAAAAATAGGTTTTGCGCACTTATGACTTTTTAGGAAAAAGTCAGCAAAAAAATAGGTTTTGCGCACTTATGACTTTTTAGGAAAAAGTCAGCAAAAAATAAAGTGTAAAGTATTCAAAAATATTATATATGTTTTTGCGGACTTTTTCCCAAAAAGTCCCTAGAAGTCTGCATCCAATGCGAAGCTCATTTCCTCATTTGTTTTACCAACGCCTGACTTAGCATACGAGGTTACACGCTTTTCAAAGAAGTTATCTTTTCCTTCAAGTGAAATGCGTTCCATAAAGTCGAATGGATTTAGAGTATTATAGATTTTGCCATAGCCAAGTTGCGTTGATAATCTATCAGCGACAAACTCAATATAATCAGCCATTAATCTATCATTCATACCTACGAGGTGGCAAGGGAGAGACTCAATAATGAATTGTTTCTCAATCTTAACAGCTTCACGAATTATTTTGTGTACTTTGGCTTTAGGAAGTTTGCGTTCAATTTCTTCATAAAGAGCGCAAGCGAAGTCAGTGTGAAGCCCTTCATCACGAGCGATAAATTCATTTGAAGTAGTGAGACCAGGCATTAGACCACGTTCCTTCAGCCAGTAGATAGCACAGAAGGAACCACTAAAGAAGATACCTTCAACAATGGCAAATGCGACAAGGCGAGTGGCAAAGTTTTCATCGCGCGACTCAATCCATTTCTGAGCCCATTCTGCTTTAAGTTTTACACAAGGAATAGTTTCAATTGCTTTAAAGAGATGAGCCTTCTCTTCTTTATCTTCTACATAAGTATCAATGAGAAGTGAATAGGTTTCAGATTGTCCTGTTAGAATACCATTAAATATACCAGTATGATTTTTGGGTTCATTAAAGCAGTATGTTTCAGAATCTACATTTGTATCAATAACAGATACAACACGGATAAGTGATTTATTTTGTTTAATATCATCAGTAGTATTTATTTCTAATCTAATAGGTAAGAATCCAAGTTTTTCTAATTTATTAACATTAAATTGTGTAATATATAGACAATAATCAGGCTGACATTCATACTCTGCTTGTCCTCCTTTTCCATCAGGAAGTAATCTAACACATTTATCTCTTACACATTTGATACTAGAATATACTCCCAAAGTTGATAGTAGAAGTTGTACTTGTTTAATAAATTCATAATTAATAGATGTATATTGAATAGATGTATAGCCTTGTTTAGAAGCATTAATACAAGCATCGGCATCAAATAATCCCTCAATCCATCGTAATTTAGTTTTAATTGAATAATTAAGAGGTACAAAGAATTTTTCTTTATTTATTTGGTTTGTAATATAACAAACAATTTTCCCTTGTTTATTATTCATAGAATAACTTGAAGTAGCTAAGTAGGAAAGTAATGCCTTTTTAGAAGGGTCATATAATGTAATTGATGGATATTTATTACAATAAGTGCCATCACCACAAAAGAAGCCGTGTGTATAAGGATTTTTAAATTCATCTGGGTCAGAACAATTAATTACTGGGTAGTCAAAGTGACCAATAATATCACCTTTTCGTAAGTTTTTAGTAAATATTTTTTCAATCTTACAACGTTCAGGATGTGCCTGATTTCCAGTACGAACTAACCATTTATGTTCATCGGTACAATCCAGTTCCATACCATTATCAAGTAATACCTTATATAATCTTGAAGAATCACTTGTTTTTTTGACAGTTACTTCAGAGAATTCAGTTCCATTCCATACATTAACTTTTTGTTCAGCAAGTGATTTAATATTGAAATATCCTTTATCTGTGAGAATATCAGTATCTGGAGAAACACAATGCACTGCTTCCATCATAAGTTGTACTGAGTAGAATTGGCGTGCTTCAGCGAGTTGAATTTCGTTCATAAAGCGACAAGCAAGATTTTCTTGAACTATTCCATCTGAGCCGGCAAAGAAGCCGAGAATATTTTTAATGAAATATTGTTCATTTGAACTTAGTTTTATCCAGTCTTTCATATCTTTAGCGAGATCAATCTCTTCAGGGGTCCAGAAAACGGATACGTGATTTTTATATTTTTGGAAGAGTTTTGGTTTTTGGATAGGGAAAAGGGTGAACCGAGTAGGATTTTCTTTCAAAATTGGTTCAATAAAGTCATCTCTCGAGTCTTGGAGTTGTTCGAGGGATTCAATATCCTCCAACTTAGAAGATTTTGCCTTAAAAGTTGGGGAGTTAAAGGCAGACCTGGATTTGGGACTTTGAATAAGGTTCTCCATTTCAGCCGCTATTCTAAAACCGGAGAAAAGAGATACGTTCATTTTACGTCATAATCTTACGCATAATGCTCGTCAATTTTATCGATTTTATAATATAAATAATACAAAAATGATGAAATTATAATATAATATAAAGTTTCCAAAATGAATTAATATTTACGATTTTTACGTGTTTTACGTTTAAATGTACCACCAATTGATAAACGACGAGTAAGTGGAAGTTTTCCTATTGCTATTTTTTCTAATTTGCTAGCAATTCCTTTAGTTTTATCATTTTCATTAAGACTATCTATTAATTTTCGATAATCATCTCTCATAGATGAATTGGATGCCTCTCTTGTTGCTTTCTCAAAATCAATAATTATAACATTTTTATTATCACAAGTTAAAAGTATATTTTTGAGCTCTAAATCATTGTGAGCAATCTTATTTGTGTGTAGCCATTCAATTTGTTTATATAATTTTTCTGCGATAATTTTATCATCGCCATTGTATGTAGACCATTTACAATTGGGTATTTCAGGTGTAACAATGATCCTGAAAGGGTTTTCTTTAAAGGAGTCTTTTAGATATAATCCCCAGTAGTCAGGTAGTTTTGAAAGAATACTAGATTCATTATTGTATGCTTTATTCATTTGTTTAGGACCCATTTCATTATTTCCTTCAATATGAAGGATGCCTTTGGCAACATAATATGTTTTGTCGGATGGATTATATAATCGCAGTACGTTCCAATGTCGGGTGCCACTGAGTTTAGAAACCTTAAATCCAAGTGGTTCAAAGTGTTCTTTGACGATTTTATTAAATAAATCTGCCATTCTAATAAAAGAGTATATAATAGGAATGGCAGTATTTAGTTAGTTCTGTATGATTTTTCAACCTTTACCCATCCATTGAAGTTTGCTTTTTTTCAATTCTTTTTCTATATCTGTCATTTGACTATCTGATAACATTTCCCTCCCACTCTTAATTTTTTCAAAGTCATCATAGTTTGTTTTTAAACTACTTCCAAAAACAGAACTAACCATAAGTACATTCCCTTTTCCTTTATCTTGAATGTATTTTTGTAAATAATATTTGTTTATTTCACTTATTATTTCAGGGTTAAGAACGGTTCCTCCTAGGTATCCGCTTATAGTTGCAAACAACATTACTTTTATGCCTAAGTCGTTACATTTTTCAATAAATATTTTATCCATTGATGGTTTATCAATTAGTGGTCTCCCTGCTATTTTGCCTAATGGTGGCCGTGCTTGAATCTGATTCGCATAAATATCATATTCTGATTTTAATCGTGTTATATCTTCCATATTTTCACAGTTTGAAACACCATAATTTCGTATTAGTTTTGCTTCTTTTGCTTCCCTCAAAATATCCATCATAGGCCATTGTTTTCTCCACCCATGAATTAAATAAAGATCAATGTATTCACAATTGAGCTTTGAAATAGTATCTCTAATTTCATCAACTGATGATGGCTCTCCTTTCCAAGTTATCCAAAGTTCTTCTCTTTTTATAGGTGATTCTGCTTCGGAGGAAACTTTTTCTAAAACTTGGCGAATAGTTTCAAAATAATCGTGTTGCCACCCAGAATAGGCATCTGCACCATCAATGTGTCGATATCCAATTTGCAATGCTAGCTCAAGCATTTTCTCAAAATTATCCTGAGCTGTACCAAAACATAATTGTGGCATAGATTCTAATTCACCACCTCTAAACTTTCGTTTGTTCTTCCGTCTTGTCATTCTTTTACTATTTTTTCGATGTCTTGTTTTCATTCCTAATTAGAAGAAAGAAAGTGTTCTTTGACTATTTTATTAGATAAATTTTCCATTATAATAAAAGTATATTATATTAGGAATGGCTGTATTTAATGATAATCCATCGACAAAGAAGCCAAGGCTCAGTTTGGGGTATGGCTCAGCAAATAAGGCCCGAGCATCGGTAAAGAAGTTAAGAAAAGAGTCCCATCAGTATCAATCGCAGGCCGCCCATACATTATATTCTAGAGCTAAGTATCATAAATATCAGACGAAAGGGATGAGGGAGGCTCAGAAGATTTATGGCAAGTTTATAAAGACTTTAAAGCATAAGAGATTTAAAGATTAAAAGATATTTTAAGTGAGATGGCATTCCCCGCAGTAAAAGTACACAATTTATATTCGCTAAATTTGTATGATGGGATGGATATCATTTTTGAGAATTTAGGAATGGTTGATATGAATAATCTAGAAGAAGTAATTAAAACAGAGAATTATGATATAATTAAAGTTGTAAATAGAATATTTACAATTAATACAAGTGATAGGACAATAACAATATCTGGGCATAAAATTAATAGTAAAACATATATAATTAATATGGCTGGTAAGGGCGACTTAATGTTATTACACTATAGTTGTAAAAATGAAGATATTATAACAGGTATTAAGCATTTATACTATATTTGTAAGAGTCGTGTACAAGGGAGCTTAAAGGATTAAAGAGACGATATGTTGCCTATATTTTTGTTAAAGTTCAACTTCAATAAAAATACAGTTATTTATAATAAATCTGTGAGCCACTACGTTTGCAAGTCACTACGTTTGCAAGTCACTACGTTTGCAAGTCACTACGTTTGCAAGTCACTACGTTTGCAAGTCACTACGTTTGCAAGTCACTACGTTTGCAAGTCACTACGTTTGCAAGTCACTACGTTTGTAAGCCACTATGTTTGCCAATCAATAGTGTCTTTGCCCATTTCTTTTAACCATCCATTGATTTTGCTAAATGGTTTTGTACCAAAGAATCCCTTTGATGCGCTCAGAGGTGAAGGATGTGCAGATTCGAGAACACGATGACCATTCTTATCAAGATAGAGGCCAAGTAGTTTCTTCTTAACTTGTGCAGATTTGCCCCAGAGTACAAAGATTACATTTTTGTTTTGCGCCGCGATTGTCCGAATAATCTGGTCAGTGACCTCTTCCCAGCCAATCTTTGAATGTGATTGAGGCGCACCAGCTTCAACAGTCAGTACAGTATTAAGAAGCATTACACCCTTAGTAGCCCAGGATTCAAGATTCCCGTGTAAAGGCATAGTGAATCCAATATCACTTACAAGTTCCTTGTAGATATTTTTGAGTGAAGCAGGAATAGGTCGAACATCTGGTAGAACCGAAAATGCTAGCCCGTGAGCATTACCAGGTGTGGGATAAGGATCTTGACCGAGAATAACAACCTTTATGGACTCAAGTGGTGTAAGTTCAAGTGCTCGCCAGATATTTTCCTTAGAGGGAAGGAACTCCTTAACAGCAAGAGCATTGGAGAGTTCAAGGAGTTTATCTTGGCAGGGTAGTAGGCAGTCAGCCCAGTTAGCAGGCACTGAATCATAAAGCCAATTAGCACTTTTTCCCAAAACTGGTGAAATTGCACTTTTTCCCAAAACTGGTGAAATTGCACTTTTTCCCAACGAGTCTCCAGAAACTGGTGTAATTGGACTTTTGCCCAAAACCTCTTGTTCATTGGCAAGCTTATAATCTTCTTTGATAACATTAATAGCTTGAATAGGCTTGGAGGACTCAGTGATTATTGGCTTCATATCAATCTCTTTAGATTCTGCAGCGTGTTCAAATCTGGCGGCAATAAGTAGTTTCAGTTCATCATCGCCAATCTGCTTAGTTTGAAGTTCAGAATAGAACTTTTTGACTTTTGGATGTGCCTTAAATGCGGTGGGATCAAAATCATATAGATATAGAGCATCTAATGAGCGAGCGCGCGACAAAGCCACGTATGCCTGACCAAACTCGAAATTACCAGTTCCAATATCAACTAGTGCAGAATCCAACGTAGCTCCTTGTGACTTGTGAGTTGTGCAAGCCCACGCTAGTTTCAAAGGTACTTGAGATCGTGAAATAAACTCATAATCGTCGTTTATGGGCCAAGTATGATGACCAATTGGTTTCTTAACACCATTTACAAACTCGACGATGGGAAGTTCAGTGGAAGTACAGAATCCAACAACGACGCCGCGTGAGCCATTTACAAGACCAGAATCAGGATCCACGTTCGCAATAAGCATAACTTGAGCATCAACCATAAGTTCTAGTTCTTTTGAGTAGGCGCCATCAGAGTCAAACATATTGAGCGCTCGTTGAAAGGTTTCATCAGTTTCGGTAAAACCATCAGGAATCTTACCATCGTATAATAGGCGTGCTTTGTAGTTATAGCGTCTCCCTTGAAGTGCGCGAAGATTAGAGTCATTAATCATTTCAACTTCTGCACGGCGAGGAAAGAGAAGAGTGGGGCGAATCTTGTTCCCTTTCCAGTCGCGACCTTGGCATCCACGTAAGATCTCGCACGACTCTTTAGTTAGAGTCCCAGTACGCGCCTCTTTAAGTACTCCCTGAAATACTTCGTCTTTTTGGCGTTGAATCTGAGTTAGTTCAATAGTACTGGTAATTGCCTCTTTCCACGCGGCAGACTCGAATGCGAACATTGTAGGCTCATTGCTCTTGTTAACAGGAGGGAGTTGGAAGAAGTCACCTACAAATAGTACTTGAATTCCGCCAAATGGTTTTTTGTTAGAGCGAACTTTTTTACCGATTTCATTGAGTTTATCGAGGAGTTCAGCGGTCATCATTGAGATTTCATCAATAATTAGTAAGTCAGTACAGAGCCAATTACTCATTGCTTTCCTATTGCGGCGAATCTTGATATAGAGTTCAGAGACAGATCCTTTACCGAGGCCGATGCCTGCCCAGGAGTGAAGTGTTTTTGCTTTGTGGCCGAGGAGTAAAGCAGCACAACCTGTTAGGGCGCACATTTGGATACGTGGTAGCTTTGCAACAGACCCAGGATTCTTTATAGCCATCAATCGCTTCTTAAGGCCAGGAAACTCGGTATAAATTACTGAAAGTAGATAACTCTTGCCTACGCCCCCACCACCAGTTAGGAATAGATTCTCTCCTTTGAGTAAGTAGTCAATTACGGACAGTTGCTCTTTAGTAAGTGTATCAAGTGGTAAAACTGGGGGAGGTGGAAGTGGTGGATTAATAGTATTATATTTGTCAAGGTATGCTTGGGCTTCAATCATAGTTTTAAAGCCTTCATAAAGACAGCCTGAGAATCCTTTGACGTTTTCATTGGTGGTTGCCCAGTTGTCATAGATGCCTGGATTGTGGCCTTTGGCCACAGCGTAATATGTAGTAGTTTTCAATGAGCTCATTTTGGGATACATTTTCTTTAAATCCCTAAATGATTTCAAATTTTATGTTTAGCAACAGATAATCTAGGTTCTCCATCTTCATTCCAACATCCCATAAATAAAAAAGGAATATTGTTACCATATTGCTATTGACTAACATATTTATTTACATCTGTCCAGTCAACCTCTAAACAATCATCAATCTCTTTTTGAAAGTGTTCACGTAGAAATTGTTTAGTTACTGACTTCTGAAATTGAATTAATTCACGTACTTCAATCCATTCTTTAACGGATAGAATTTCTTCTTGACTGAATTGTACATAATATAATATACAATTCCAGGCATACTTGGATGGATTAAGCAATATATCTATTTTAGGGATATTTTCGTAGAATTCCTTACTCATTTTATGTTTATAGATTATGATATATTACTATTAAATTTTTATAAAATATTCTTAATTAAAAGTCATATTATTAAGTGCTTCTATGAGTTTCTTGCTAAAGTTATTAACACCCTTTTCCTCAATATTCTTTAAAGATGATGCGTGAATTGATTCAAGTACATTATCAAAATCACAGACTAGCGTATTATAAGTAACTTGGATATTATTATTATTTTTAACTAGGCTTTTAATATTTTCTAGAGTAATATCTGAGTTATAAATATGTTCGTGTAGTAGATGACATTGATCGATTAATTGACTGATCTCTTCGCATACTGATATATCTCCAAATGAAGTGACTGATGATGTTTCAGACATTTTAGGCTAATTAATATATGTTAGTATTATTTAGACTGTCTATTTATAAGGGGTAGCATTGAATGCGAGTAGACTTATTGGAGTATGGTAAGAAATACTGCAAACCATAGGGGCTTTATTTGCTTTTTCGGTTGTTGTCCAAGATACGAACCAGTGTGCAGGCATAAAAACACAATTACCAGGACGTAAGATAATATCAATAAACTTAAGATCACCAACGAATGGTGTGTCTTTAGTGGTAAGGTTGGCAGGGAAGCAACCAATCCAGTCGGCAGGTAGAGATTGTTGAATGGTTTCAGGCATAATTGTAAGGATAATTTCACCATCGACAGGAAAGAGACAGGTCCAGGTTGCGAATGTTTTTCTGAGGCCGATATTGCCAGCCCAGCAGTGATATTTAGGGAACATCCAGAATTTTAGGAGCGGATTAATGACTGTAGGATTTATCCATTTATTGGCCCATATGTTAATACCAGATATGTTGGCAATTGTTTCAGCTTGTGGATATTTCCAGGGGCATAGGCTATCGGGTGTTGAAGTGGATATCCAATCGGTGAGGGTGGTTTCTTGGAATATCGGAATGTCTTTGAAGCAGAGACGGGCAAGGGTGTCATCGTGTGTCCAGAATGTAGCGGAGGGAATAGAACGAAGAACAACTGGAACCTTTTCATTTAAGAGCGATGAAAGATTATCTCGTTGTGACCATTCAATTTGGTTAATACGAAATTCAGAAACTGCCTGTTTATAAAAAAATGTTAGAATCAGAAATACTATACCAATTATTAAAATTACTTCCAACATTGGAACCTAATTCTTGATATCAACAAAAATACTAAAATGTCACGCACCTTAAAATATTATTATTAATAGATATTTTGTTGAAGAGGGATATGATTTATAAGAGAAAGAGATGCCATCAATGGTAAGCTTAATATAGTAGGATATCCAATCATTGTATTACTCTTAATAACAATAATATCGTCTACTTCTGCCATTTTAGGAATATAAACCCAAGTTTCTTCTCCTAAACCTAGTTGTTTATTATGAACGTTACCTGATACAAAGGTGTTGCCATATTTTTCAAGGCGTTTATCACGGTAGTATTTATCATAGCAATAATACTTACAATTCTCTTGTAGAAGTTCTATAGGAGAATGGGTAGTAAGAATAAGGGGTTTAATAGTTTGAATTTTATAGAAGAAGAAGTGATGCCATCGTCCAGGATATACATGGGCTGCTTGGAGGGCGTGAAGTACTTGGGGCCACGAAAGGATAGTATTAGAATAGAGGCGCATTTTGTTACAGTTTTATTTAAGCCTCACACCATTCAATTTTATTATCTATGCACGTTAGCGATGTCTACGTGTTTTAGCAAGAGACTTCTTATTCGAAGTAGATTTTTGCCCAACACGTCTGGTGGTAGCAAGTCGTCGTTTAGCTAGAGGCTTTTCAGTGACTGCTGTACTAATTGCTGTTTTCTCAACATCAATCTCTTTATCAGGGGAAGGGAAAGGATTTATCAAGTTTAACACCTTTTCAATCCATTCTTGTGGTAAACTGCCAGTTTCTAGAGCACTGATAAAGAAATTCTCTTCTGTCTTAACTAGTGATTGTACAACTTCAATTAGACAGTCTTCGATTTTGTCAACTTCATTAATATTTTGCGCGATGTTAATATCTTTAAAGTATTGGAGCCAAGTTGCTTTGTATTCAGGTGTAAATGTATCGAGTGTTAATTTGGTATCCATTGCGAAACCGTAGCGAAGACCAATCTCATTAAATTGCTTATCGTAATCAAAAGTAAATTTAGGTGTTGATAGAGTAGTTCCTGATACATCGATGGTATGTTGGGCAATATCCTCCATAACAATAAAACACCCGTAGATGTGGTTCTGTAACTTTAAAGAATATAGACCATTTGTATTGGTTAATTGATTAAGAACCACGGATTTTATCTTAGCTAAATCCATTCTAATAGAAACCAGTTTTGTATTAGATTAAAATAAGCGCATATAAAGTATTTAAACAAATATTATGATTAGAACTACAATAATACGATGCACGATACAGCTATGATGTCAGGTGCTCTATTTGGGAAAGTATATGGAAAGGAAGGAATGAAGGTTTTAGATGTGGGTGGACTCGATGTTAACGGTAGTTTGAGAAAGCCATTTGAACAGTTATTAAAGATTAATTATACTTCATTGGATATTGAAGAACATCCAAGTGTAGATATAGTTATGAAACCAGGTGATGTATTTCCATTCCCAGATGAGTCATTTGATTTAATTGTTTCGACATCGTGTTTTGAGCATGATCCGTGTTTTTGGATGACATTTCGAGAAATGGGGCGTATAATTAAAAAGGGTGGTTATATTTATGTAAATGCACCTTCAAACGGTCCCTATCACGAACATCCTGGTGATAATTGGAGATTCTATTCAGATGCTGGTCAAGCATTAGCATATTGGTCAGGTAAAACTCTAGATGGCAAATCCTATCCAGTCAAAGTAGAAGAAACATTTCATATTCTTCCACCCCCAGGTGGATTTTGGATAGATTTTGTATCTGTATGGAAGCGAGTAGATGAGAAAGAAGAGAGTATTAGACTTAGCAATGAATTTAAAATGAAGTATGGTCCATTACGTAAGGCATTAACAGAGGCTAATTTACAAACACAGGGAATTATTTATGTACAATAACACAATATAAACTAATTTATAAGTAGTATTCATTAAGAGCAAATTCCTATATAATGTCACATATATTGGAATTTTCACAAGGTTCAGTTACATTAAATGAAGAACAATATAAAGTAGTAACAAGTCCTGTATCGGAAAATCAACGAATTTTGGCATCAGCTGGTTCAGGGAAAACAACTACAATTACAGCACGCATCGCATACTTGGTAGAATATTATGATATTGATCCATCTAAAATTCTACTTGTAACATTTAGCCGTGCAGCAGCACAGGAAATGATTCAGCGCGTATATAATTTGATTGGGTATGTAAATATGTATGCGGGAACATTTCACGCTCTATCTGCACAGATTTTAAGAGATATGGCGCCAAAAATGATAGCAGATCAGCCCTTTATTGATGAACTCCCTTATCGTTTAGTTAAGTGGCTTGAAACAGACCGTGCCAAAAAATGGGTACAACGCTTTAGAACAATTATTGTAGATGAATATCAAGATATTAATGAAATTCAATGGCAACTTCTAAAGGGCTTTTATCATCAGTGGGCTACTATGACTATTGTAGGGGATGATGCTCAAAATATTTATACGTGGCGTGGGTCATCGGTGGATTTTATATTAAACTTTCATAATAATATTCCGCGTGTAAAGGATTATCAGCTCTGTATGAATTATCGTTCAACGGAAGCGATTGTAACAATAGCGAATTCTATTATGCGATTTATTCCAACGTTGCCATTTAAGGAGAAGATGGTTGCGAATCAGAAAGGGGGTAGAAAGCCAGAAGTACATTTCTTTTTTAGAGCCTCAGATGAATATGATTGGATTGTAAATTCTTTAGAGAAGTTTATTAAGCAGTTTACAGGGCCTACCAAACCAAATTTTAATTTTGCAGTAATTTCTCGATATAATCACGATTTATTTAAAATCGAAGAACGTCTTCATCTAAAAGGCATTCCATATAATTTGTGTACAAACTATGATCCAGAGCGTTCAAAGGAGCATAATAAGAAAGTAACGCTTACAACAATTCACGCTTCGAAGGGTTTAGAGTGGGATATCGTTTTTTTTATGAATTTACATGATGATGTATTTCCATCGCGTAAGAGTGATGAAGAAATTGTGTGTGAGCGTCGACTATTTTATGTAGCGGCTACGCGTGCAAAGAAGGGGTTATATATGACGTATTCTAGACATGAACGATCATTATCCAGATTTGTAAGAGAGATTCCGCGTCCATTTCTAAAGTTTCATAATATAGCGTCATTCAAACTAAGTACAAATGAGGCGGCGGCATCGACAATGAGTATTGAGGATATGATTCGTGGATTTGATGGGGCGGATTGGAATGACTTGAGAGAGAAGAATTATGTTCCAATTATAAAAAATGTTAAAACGGAATCGATTTATCAATTTGGTCAAATGTTTTCAATGCCAGAATGGGTGCGTCTATGTGATGCCCGTGAAACTTGGTTAGAAATGTTGCGATGGATTACCTTGAGAGAATGTGCGATTCACCAAAATAAATTAGATGAGTTAATAACTCCAGCTGTAAATGAGGCACTTCTTACATTAAGAATTTATAAGGAGGATATTGAATTTTGGGAGCTGTATGAGGCGGAATTAGAGCATTTAGTGCACAAGTTTTTAAAGCATACACAACAAATGCCCGCAGTAGAATATCATCAGTTAGACGAATATGTTAAGGCCAAGTTAAGGCATTTGAATTGGACGGTGCAGGATATGACGCACGCATTAATGATTATTGCTAAAATTCGCGGACAACTAAGACCAATGAGACATCACGGATTCGACCTTAATGAATTTAACTTTGGACTAGTAAGGAATTCAGTACCTACTGAGTTACGCACAGAGGTATTAGGGAGTTGGCACGCGATATTAGATAAGAATAAAAAGACACACGATATACTTGGAGATATTTGGCGAGTTTCCTCTATCAAATCTGTAATCGAAGGTAGAAATATTCCTTTGTACCAGTACAGTACAATATTTCCCTATTTGTTTCAAGAGGAGCAGCAGAATATAGTAAAGGCGATAGAGGTGGCGGTTCCGTTATGGATAGTATCACAGGAGAATCCAAGTTTTAATTTTTTGTTTGAGGTGGAGGGGATTCGTCCAATTCAGTTTGACATAATGACGGAGAAGTGTGCGTATTATGTATTTTTTGATCCAAGCTTTGTACCGAGTACTGAGGATAAGATACTACTTTTACTAAAACAGTATGCTTATGAGGAGATATATGATCGTTCATTGGAGGCAATTGGATTTGTGAATGCTGCGACTGGAATAATTATTCAATATGAGATAACAACTACCATACGGGAGCAGCTAAGCCAGATGTGGTTGTACCTACAAACGAAGTATAACCTGTACCAGGGGGTTTGATGCCTAGATTTTGTTGGTTAGGTGCTTGTGTGCCAGGGGCACGAGTGCTACCAAATCCGCGGATAGGGCGGGCAGTGTTGCTTTGCTTGTCACCTTTTTTATAGTCAGGTAAGGGGCCGCCAGGTTGTTCGATGGGCCAAGCAGCACGAATGGCCTGTTGGGTGGGTGGTACTTCATTTACGCCACCGTGTGGCATTGGCTCACCGCGTCCTAAGCCACCAGGTAGGGCGTAGAATTTCTCTGCGCCATAACGGTCTTGTTTGGTGGGATTATTGAAGAGGCGAGGGCTTCTATCAAAATATTTTGTATCATTTTCAGAACGGCAGGTGTAAATGTCAGTTCTGAGAAGGGCTTGAGGCATAGAGAGTTCTGAGACGAATGCATCAGAGACAGGTTTTCTGTCAGGAACAGTCATACCAGCAACGTACATATCGGAACTCTGACGAGGAATATATTTGGTAGAAGGGCACCATTTATCGAGGGGGTGATCAAGTGTTCGTAAGATAGATTCTTGGTCAATGGCAGCAGCGTAACGGCCGGGTGGATAGAACTCTCCTCCAGTTGGAAAAACCATAGATTTAGGGGGCATAGGGGCAGGAATAGCGGGAGCACTTGTTACGTAGTTTTTACAGACTTTGACCCAGGGGCGGAAGTCTTCAGGTAATCCGACTTTTTGTTGGGGGAGGATGTGTCGTAACATTTCGGTAGGATCCCAGTGTGTGCGGAGGCAGACAGGTGTAAAGAGATTACCCTCCACATTTGCAAAAGGGAAGTTGCTAACAAATGGAGATGGTGGCTGAACTTGACTCATTACTTAGTCAAAATATTTATTTATTATTACGATTATCCTTCGCTGTGAGCCCTACATATTGAAAGTCCTGTGGGTTATTGGGAATAGGAACAGTGGGAATATTTCCTGAAAATCCAGCATCTCTATTAGCAAAAGCAACTTGTTCATCTATTTGAAAGGTGGCAACCCATTCATTGATACCAATATCAAAGGGTAAGAATAGCCATAGAGGTGTTAGAGTAGTGTCATCCGCATATATTTTTAAATCTAATTTATCCAGCTTGCCTAATGGGGTTTCAAATAGGATAGGATTTTGGATAGCAGTTTCAGATGTTTCTCCAGTTGCGACGCCTTGTAGAAGAATTTTTGCAGCCATAAGTTTAACCTGACCAGTTGTTTCATTGGAAATAGAATAATTTTCATTCATTGCTATATCCATATTATTAAATGATTGAAAATCATTAATTTGTAAAAATAAATTAAAATTACTTGTTGATGTAATTGATAAGAGAGTACTAAGCGCGTTAAAGTTACTTAAGTTAAGGAAATCAATACCGAGACGATATGATGGAAATTGATTAATTACTGTATCAACAGGTATACAAGAATACCACGATTTTATAAGTTTTTCATATGCATCACAGCAGATAGTGCTACACGCGTCAATCGGTGTGTCACCATAGGTTGGTGGTGGGCTAGGTGATACGTCAGCTAGTGATTCAAATGCTAGACTAGGATGTGGTATTTTCTGGCCAGGGCTAAAAAGTGTTTGGTGGGGTAAAAATGCAGCAGGAATACCTCTACAATCGTTATATGTTTTATTATTTATTATGTGATGAGGTATAATACCTGTATATTTAGTTGATATATATTCGTGATGGTTAGAGTTAGAATATCCGTGAATAGATGAAATAGTTGAATTAGCATTTTCAACGATATTATAATAACTAGATATAGCATTATGATAATCTAAGAAGTTAGTAAAAGTAAAGGTGGATCCGTGATAATTACCGTGTAGCTGTGCTCCAAATATATTGCTAAAATTAAACATAGATGAAAAACCAGGTTGGGCATTCCATTCGCTTATAGTAGAATTGGCATATATTAAACCACCTGTATATGAATAATTAGTTATACTACCAAGAGTATAATTGTAAAATATAGTACTAACATATGATTCTAATGCTTTAAAGACGGAATTAGAGTGTGAATAGGATGTTTTAAGGGTTTGAAATGTTCTATTATTAAGGCCTTTAAGAGTTAGTGCGTGATTATATAACGAATTATATTTATTTGTAATATCACTTTGAAGTGATGTATGTAAACTATTATGGCTACAAGTAAATCTTCTAGAGTTTTCATTGTATGAAAAAATATATTTATTAATATGTCTTAGTTCAAATGTGAATTGTTTTCTATAATTATCAAGAGTGCCTTTATTGAGAATACATAGAGTGTAGTATATATCGCTATTTAGTCCGAGAAACTGGCCGAGGACATAGTCTGATACTTGTGAGAGTGTGTATGAGCCTGTTTTGACAAACACTTTAGCTAAACCAGATGCAAGTAGTTCTTTAAGAACAGGAAAATAGTATGCATTAATAGCAATTTTATCTGTGATAACGGGATATGAATCAATATGTAAATTAGTATAGTATGTATTAATAATATCATTCTTTGTATGAGAACCACGTATGCCACGAGATACATTTGTCTGAAAGTAATCACCAGGTTCATTGAATAATATAGAAACATCGCGATGAATTTTGAATTCGTTTGCAAATGTTTCATATGAAATTACATTAAAAGGAGGTGTATTATTAGCACTTACTGTTAGTGCAGTAGCTAATTTACTATTGGTATAGTTGCCATTTGGAATTGAAAACGCATAGTATGTAGGTTCTCCATTAGAATTAACACGTGCTTTTTCAGCTACGGCGACACTAGTTGGACCAGGTAAACACCCTGCTATATTAATACAAGTACTAAGACAATCCTCGGGAACACCTAATGTTAATAATTCAGCGGAAAGTTCATCAATAAATACTGGAGAGTTAACAAAGTTTGTAGTATTATTGGGAAATGAAATTTGTACAAGTTGAAACTTTATAACGTTTTTATATACACGGGGAGTTTTGATTTGAAAATTAAATGGCGATTTCCATACAGAAAAATCTCTATTGGACGATTTAACACTCAAAAGACTTGTCTGGGTTGTTTTGGGTGGATCTAAGTATGTAAATGAAGAAAGATTTGTGATATTAGTACTTGTATCATAACTAGATCCTGGTGCGTGCTCCATATATTTAAGTTGTTGTGCTGATGTATTAAAATTAGGTCCCGCGGTAGCGATTATTGCATATCGAGGATCTTCTTCACGTCTGATGCGAGGATCTTCATAGTCAGGCAAATCGTCGCTATTATAATCTTCAGATCCATCATCGGTATTAGCATCCGTATCTTCACCTGTATCATTCTCCGAATCATATGGCATATAATATTTTGGAGTATCTTGATTCATTTGTCTAATTAGCATTTGTGTATTTTTTCTTTATATCATCTTTTGGGGCATATAAAGAAAAATATATATGATAGAGATAATTAAATGGATGTTAATCAACTTGGACGTAATAGTAGTAAATTTAATGATAGAAATAATTTACAAATATCAAATGCGGATCTTTTTATATCCAATAACAATAACCCATTTCTAATTTCACCATATGCCCCTCCCGCAAACGTAGCTAAACAGACCACCGTTATTAATATTGATGAGACTATATCAACTCTTATTGGAAATCTATCATCTGTTATTAATTTATCTACATTTACACTTTCAATAAGTACAATTCAGCCAGTACCATCTGACCCTTTACAGATAATAACAATAATAGCAAGTACATTAATGCTTGATGTAGCAGATACTGTTATAACTGGCACATTAGAAGTTGAAGGTAATTCAAAGTTCAATAATATTAGCACAGGATATCTGTTTGCATCTGTTGCAGATATAAGTTCTTTAAATGTTAGTACTCTTAATGTTGATACAATTTCTGTAAATAATTTTGAAGCTAGTACACTAACTGTTAGTTCATTCTATGGGGATAAAGCGTTTACTAACTCATTAAGTACAGGACAGCTGTTCGCATCTGTTGCTGATATAAGTTCCCTTAATGTAAGTACAATATCAGCATCAGGAACTATTTTATTTTCAACACTTATTGGTAGTACGATTACTGCGAATACAATGACAATAAACTCAACACTTCAAGTGTCTTCGATAGATGCAACGGGGCACATTTCATTTGTAACAATGTCTGGGAGTACAATTACTGGAAACACATTTACAGTTCATTCTACATTAAATGCTTCAACTATTAGTACTGGTAATATACACTTTGAGGTATTGGATAGTGTAATAGGAACAATATCATCATTTACATTTTCATCAATACATATGTTACCAGGCGTAGTATCAACTGCAACAACTGGTATAAATTCATCTTTTATAATTAGTATTGGTGGTATTAAATATAAAATTCCATTAGAACTAGCATAGAACTATTTTAGGTTTATAAATATTTTAAATCAGTCTGAATTCTAGAGTAACGCAATCTTATATGGTGTATTGTTTATAGTAAGTAGGAGATATGTACTACTAATAAGAGTAGTTCCACCAGTCATATTAATTGTTGAACCAACATATATATTAAGGTTATTGAGTGTAGATAGATTAATAAAATCACCAGTCATTTTCATCACAGCATCCCCAGTTCCAGACACGGCGCTCATATTTAAACTACTTTGTGTAGTTATTGTTATTAACTCTGGCGCATTAATGTCAATTTCTCCTCCACCTCCACCGCCACCACCGCCATTAATAGTGCTTACATTAATAGTACTAATTGTTAAAGTATCTGAGAAAACAGCGCCCCCATTTGTGCTTGTTATATATACATTATTGATTGGAACTATTGAACCGTCAAAATGATATGCGACTGCATTTCGGAGCGTCGTAATTCCAAAATCACGCGATGTCATTTAATCCTAATTACATGTATCATAATTAATTTGTATAAAATACGATAAAATTATGAAGTATGATTTAATTGTGAAACCATAGAATAGCATAACCTTTGCCACCATTAGCGCCATCTTGAAGACTTTGTCCACTAAATCCTCCTCCAGATTGTATAAATGCGGATAATGCACCACCACCACCTCCAGCACCTGTATAATCTACACCAGTAACTGCAGCAGGAGCATTAGGTGGTGTTGCTGTATTAGATAAAGATCCATAACTTCCTTTTCCACCCATTGTAGGGCTACCTGTATTTAGAACAACTTGCGTTCCATCGCCTCCTCCACCGCCAACATTTAATTCCTGATATTCTCCATATACATCAGTATTAAATGTGATATTTACTTGATTATTGGCACCACCAGATATATTATTTCCTCCACCAGCGCCAGATGTAAATTTACCGCTATTAAGTTGAGAAGTTGTACCAGCTGAGCCACCTCCAGTACTATTTCCAGCTATACCTTGTACTACAATCTTGCCAGTTGAGGCTTCAGCCGTTCCTCCTCCTCCACCGCCATTGAAACCTGTAGCACCACCTGAACCGATATTATAAGATATGGGATTAGGAAATCCACTACCGCCACCACCACCGCCAAGTGCTACTATAGTTTGAGGCACAGTTCCATTAATTGTAAGTGTAGTGGAGCTTCCATTAGATCCGCTTACTGGATAGTTCTCAGCAAAAGTTCCTCCGTTTCCACCAGCTCCAATTTGTAGTGTAACAGATGTTGTTCCTGCTAATTGTATTGTGCTTGAACCAGGTGTTGCAATAACATTGTATGTAAAAGTTCCATTTATTCCTGTGAAGGGAAAGGATGCATTAATATCACCGCTTCCTCCTCCGCCGCCTCCATATGCTGTAATGTATGCTGTAAAGCTCCCTCCACCTCCACCGCCACCACCAATGAGAATATAATCTAAATATGTGTATTCGCCATAATCGGATGGTGTAAATGTTTTGATATCGCCAAAGGCAGGATTTAGCCCATTAAAATAAATGAGTTGATTGTAGAAAATACTGATAACCGTAGAAGCAATGAGCAATGACATCTATTACAATAATATTAAATTACTATATTATAATTAAATTGTATAAAATTATGATTCTAGATGGGTGTTATAGTTAGATTAATATAGCCATTGCCTCCATTTCCAGCATTTCCACCATAACCACCAGTAGTGTAATAATATGCTCCTCCACCGCCATCTCCTAATGTACCATTTCCTCCTGGAACAAATGGCGTTGGACTATTTGTATAATATCCTCCAAGACCACCATTAGGTCCACCACCATTACCACCATTACTTCCAAATTGAACGGGTTGTTGTGGATTGGTATTTCCACCACCTTGACCTCCTTGACCCACATTTGTTGGATTAATTGGATCATTTGGATATCCTTGTTGTCCATCAATACCACCATTGGCGGTATCACCTATTCCTCCAATTCCTCCAGGATTTGGTTGTCCATTTTGTCCACCACCACCACCACCATAAAATCCATTTCCGCCGCTAGGGTCGCCTGATGGTGGAGGAGGGTCAATATTACTAGAAGCATATCCACCATTTGCTGCTATATTTACAGTAATAGGTGCCCCTGTATCTTGTACTATTGTAACAGAACCATTTGTAGGAGGAGTTTTTATACTTGTATTTAAATCATCTAGCCCGCCAGCACCGCCATTACCAATTGTAATATTCAGCGATAAAGATGATAATAAGGTGTTTGATGTAGAGACGCGATATCCTGAACCCCCAGCTCCACCTCCATAACCTCCAGGTTGTCCACCTTGTGAATTATCTACGCCTAAATTTCCACCACCGCCTCCACCAACAGCAAGTATACTAAGTGATACTTGTGAACGACCATAACTATATAGTGACAAGTTCAAAATTTGTGATGTTGTTATAGTAAGAGTTGTACTAGGAAATTTTGTATGTATACAGCCAGCCCCAGTAATAAATGCCATTTCTACTAATAAATAAAATTATTATAAAGATACCCAACTACCACCTGCATAAGTTGTAAAGACATATGATGCCGCCGTATCAGCAGATATAGTTCCACCACTATAAACGGTGCTTATAGTTATTGTACTGAATGCATTAGTCATAAGATTTTTAAAAATAAGAACACTACCTTCACTAGCAGGAGATGGTAGAATAATAGTAGCTGCTACATTTGTATTAACAAACGTATATTTTCCAAAGAATCCTGAATTTAATGTAACAGGTGTTGTAGTAATTGATGATGTAACTATTTGCTGTGTGATAGCACTACTTAAAACAGCTAAGTTTCCGTTTACAGTCATAATTGTTCCATTGACAGTGATATTATTGCCTGTCGTTATATTAATATCACCGCCAAGAGAAACCATACTTATAGCATTCCCTGAGTTAAGATATATATCAGTAGTCGTTGTTGATAGAGTAAGATTTCCAGTAGAATCTATAAGCGGCTGTCCGTTCATATCCAGAGGCGATGAGATATGAACATTGATGATGGGATTAGAAGCAGTTCCTGATGTTGAGATATTTGTTCCAGGGGTGATCGAACTAACTCCACCCCCACCTCCACCACCTCCGTTTATACTTGAAACTGTAATACTGGATACATAAATATTATCAGATAGTACAACTAGACCATTAGTAGATGTTATAAGAACTCGATTACTTGATATAGGTATATCATTGTCACCAAGAGCATATGTATTATTGCTGGAACTTCCCAGATATGAACGAATAATTAATGGGCCACTATTTATGGCATTAATGCCTGAAGAACTCATCTAGAAACGGGTGAGAATGAAATTATCAGATAAAAATCTTGAGCTTAGAGATGAAACACTGCGAATCAAATGAATTATTAAATATCCGGAACGTACTACAGAATGCCAGCAGGTGGAGGTCTATTACAACTTGTAGCAACAGGAAAACAGGATTTATTCCTAACAGGTAATCCTCAAATTAGTTTTTTTAAGATGGTTTATCGCCGCCACACCAATTTTGCCACAGAATCTCAACCAATGTATTTCGATGGTACCCCCAATTTTGGCCAACGAATCAGTTGTCTTATTCCCCGAAGAGGCGATCTCTTAGGCAGAGTGTATTTAGATGTAACCTTACCAAGAATTTATGATACAAGTGGGACTGAATTACAGTATACAAATTCAGTTGGACACGCATTAATTCAGGAGATTACGTTTGAAGTTGGTGAACAGGAGATTGACCGACAGACTGGAGAATGGATGGAAATCTGGACTCAGTTAACAACGCCTGCTGGACAGCGTGATGCACTAAATGAAATGATTGGGCGCGTCGAGCAATATGTTCCGCCATCTGGTCCGCCACCAATTCTACAAGCAGGCCCACAGTCCGAAGGCCTACGACTCCTAATTCCCCTACAATTCTATTTCTGTAATAATCCTGGTCTATATCTTCCCTTATTGGCTCTACAATATCACCCAATTCGTATTAATATTACACTTCGACCATTACAGCAATTATTTTGGGTGCCGCCGCCGCAGCCCCCAGCTACACAGGAATCGTGGAAGCCTGCGTGTTCGATTAATGTAAGCTGCGTGTCACAAATTGTGAATATGATGTTATGGGGTGATTATGTATATTTGGATGTGGAGGAGCGTCGTATGTTTGTATCAACATCACACGAATATCTTATTGAGCAAGTTCAATATACTCCCCCATATGCATTAACGGCACAGCAGACTACAGCAACAATTTCAGTGGAGTTCAATCATCCGATTAAGGAATTTATATTTGTGGCACAGCGAGATGAAATGATTAACCGCAATGAATGGTTTAATTACAGTAATTTAGCAATCAATGAGCCCTGTCCAGCACTTGTCCAGCCATATGTAAACGGTAATGCTCCAGCGGGTCGTTTAGACTTGATATCAGCTGCTAAGTTACAATTGGATGGTTATGATCGCTTTCCACTCCGAAGCCCAATGTATTTCAGATTACAACAGCCATACGACCATCACACTACCACTCCGGTCTATTCATTTATCTATGATTACTCGTTCGCTCTAAGGCCAGAGGATTTTCAGCCCACGGGAACTATGAATGCCAGTCGCATTGATAGTATTGTATGGCAGATTCAAATGAATCCAGTGTTAAGTAATCCAACGATTCCTGCTTGGCAGCAGCGAGGAAATTGCCGTATTGTTGTTTACGGGCACAACTATAACGTTTTCCGTGTAATCAATGGATTTGGTGGTCTTCTATTTACTATTTAATTGTATTGGCCTATAAAATTATTATTATTGTATTGTCTTTAAATCTAAATAAAGCGCTAAAGACAATCCAAAAAAGTCACATTAGACAGTAATGAGCTCAGGTGTATCTCAAATCGAATATTGGTTAGGTACCAATAAAAATGCTGGTGCTAATAACCAAAATAGTAATGGCAAAGAAGGTGGAGATGGTGCTATTTACTTATCTTATGACGTATTTATGGCCTTAGCAGTAATAGGTGGTTTTTTTGCATTAGACCATCTTTATTTACGTTCACCACTCACATTTTTAGCCAAGATTGTAATTAACATATTATTCTTTGGAGTATGGTGGATATGGGATGCATTACAGGCGGTATTTAATGATGATGTTATTAAAGTATTTGGTCTAGGTGTGCCTTCACTAGGCCCAAAAGGGATAGCAGCGGGTGTCTTAGCAAATGATATACCTGATAAAAAACATATGCGATTCTTTATTTATGCCATTGCTCTAATTTTTACAGGTATATTTGGTGTAGATTCCTTCTTACTTGGAGATAAGACCTCAGGATTTATTCGTTTAATTTCACTTATTACAATGATATTTTCGCCTATTGCGTTGGGTTGGTGGATATATAAATTATTTAAGTTTTTCTTTGATACGAAGTCGGTAACGAATGGGAATTATGAGTATTTTGGTGCTCCATCTCCGTTTACGCCATCAATAGCTGATCGATTAAAGAGTTCGATACCAATTTTAGGTAGTATTATTGATCCACTTGTGAGAGTCAAAGACGCAGCGGTTGGAGCAGTAGAAAATGTTGGTGAATTTGCAGAAGGAGTTATTACAAATCCAGGTGCGGCAATTGATAGTGTATTGAGGGGCCCTATTGAGAAAATCGCATCACTTGCTGGGCCAGCTATAAAACCAGTTACAAATACTGTACAAATGGGTCTACAAACAGTAGATGATATAGCTGGAACAGCACGGGAGTCACTTGCTCTAGGTAGAAATGCTCTAGATAAGGGCGCTTCATTGGCACAAAGTACAATAGAAACAGCGGGTGATGTGGCGACAGCAGCGTCTGCAGCATTATCAGTTGCGCCAGCGATAGCGGGTCTTTCATCTGGACTAACACCTAACGCAATTAGTGCAGCAAAGACAGCATTAACAACGCAGGCTGGAGGGGGCTCAACATCAAATGTATTACCGTTTGTATTAATGGGTACGTTATTGTTAATTGCTGTGTCTGGATTTATTTTAACTTACCGTCGCTCAAGACAGAATGAGCGACCACGGAAAGATGATTCCCCTCCCGAGCCAGGAGTTCTTCGAGAGTCTGATAAAAAAGAATCCTCCTAAGCCCCACGATCCAATTGTAATTATTAAGTTTGGTGCCACATGGTGCGGCCCTTGTAGACGACTTGATATGGATTTCTTAGTTGGGTTAAGTGATAAAATAAAATGGTATGAATGTGATATTGATGAAAATGATTACACATTTGGCTATTGTGGCGGTAAATCAATTCCCGCATTTTTAGCAATTGTGAATGGGAATGCGCAGCCTTTATATGTACAAAGTGATACAATGAAGGTGGCGCAATGGATTAAGAATGGATTTAAACTTGCCTAGATGATGTTAAATGTAAAACACATTATACAAATATCTACTTAGAAAGATTATTTAAAAAATTAAATTGCTCTAGTGTAATATGATGTATTGTATTATCTGTTTTCCCTGTATGAAAGTCAAATAAATAATCTCCAATTTCTCTCCATATGTGACCCTTTGTGGTAGTATTCAATTTAAGTTCCATAGAGCGTGCCTGTTCGCTATTTAGGGAAAGTGATAGAATATCATATACAAAATATATCATTATATTTAATAATATAACGATATCTTTAGATTATACCTTAGACTCTAAAAGAAGTAGCATAGTTTATCGCGGTGTTCTGAATATTGAATACATTTATGAGGTCGCAATACAGAACGTAAATATGGATAGGGAACGCATTTATGTTTATTTTTCTTGAGTTCTGAAATAAAGAAATCTACAAAGTGTCCAGTTGTTCTTTGACGTTCTGGATGCCATTGAACACCATATACTGGATTGTACTTCCCTTCAATTGCCGCCACATATTCTTTACCGTTATTATCTATACTTGTAGCAAGTATGTTATAAAAACGGCGTAGGTGTGAATTGTTTAAAAAATCGCTAGGTGAAATACCATATTCGTGGTGATTGTTACAGGATTTATTGTGTTCTAGATAGTGTAGATAACTTGTAGGAAAAGATCGAAACATTCTAGAATTGTGCCCTGCTGGGGTAATCTGGAGTGGATAAAATCCCTGAGCTGGATAGCGTTTTAACTTTGTAAATCCACCAATTAAAAACATCAATAACTCAAATCCGAAACAAGTACCCCATATTGGAAAATATTCATCTTTGGCTAAGGACAATTCAAAAAACCGCGTAATGGTATCTATAAACTTTATGTTTTTGACGATGTATGTAGTTTCGCCGCCAGGAATAAAGAGGCCGTTTACCATATTGAAGTAGGCCTCGTGCTCAGTGGTGTCGTATGGTATGGGAATAACACGAACACCACGTTCTTCAAACCAATCAACATATGCTTTCATAATGTGTGTTTGGCCGTATTTAGTTTTCTTCATATGAGGAATTGTAATGATACCTATACATAATGAATCCGTGCGTTTATTAGTCTTATGCCGTATATGTATATGTCCGCTCATTATTGACTTCCTTATAATGGCGAGTGAATTAGTTTTTTGACCCTGATTTATTTGCAACACGTGCTTCATATTCAACAGCTTCTTGTATTTCTTTTGATGTAAATGGATTTTTCTTCGGTATTTTAAGACTGTTAAATGATGATTTCTTATAAAATCTGTTATGCTTAAATTCATCATGAAAATTAACCATTTTTTCCCCATTGATTATAGAGTTATATGTTATAGCATTAGAGCCATTTTTAATTGTTCTTGGTGTTTTTGATTTTATAATAATAACTTCTTTACAATCATCCGCGCCAACTTCACATAATAATTTCATCATGTTACCCTTATATTCTTCTTCAAACTCATTAACAAATATGAATGCTGTATGTCCATCATTATTTTTAATATTAACATACGTTTTAATATTATCAATGCCATATAATGTTCCATCAATTCCATTTCTAAGTATATATTCAAACCCATCAATATTATTATTTTTCGCTGCTTCTATCAATGGAGTATCTCCATTTTTCGATGTAATGCTCCAATCAGCATCTGTAAACTCAATCATATCCGATATTAAGTCATTGTCTGTATCATCGTAATTTATATCACCTTTTGCTGCTAAAAGTGCAGGAGTATCGCCGTTAGCATCTTTAATATTCCAGTTAAAATTTGTATCTGTTAGTAAAAAAAACATGTCATAGTCTTTAATATAATTAAATAGAGTTTCGTTATCAACTATACTGTTTACATTTACTCCTTTTTTTAATAATCCTTTAAACGCTTTGTCTTGTTTATTTTTAAATGCTTCATGTAGAGATTCCTCCAATATTATTGACAATGGTTTCTTTGCTACACGACGTCGCGTACATCTGGTACCAACGCAATCAAAAAAAACGCCACCACGTTTTTTAAATTTTCTAGTTTTTACTCCACGTCTCATTCCTATAATTAAATCATATTATTTATGAGCCAAACCATGTCAGATTAATAAGGCCAACAATGTTTACCATTCGGAGAGGGGTTTTGAAGATAGACGAAATACGCATATTAACAATGGTTATAGATTTGTTCCTACAGAATCAAGCATACACTTTTTCCTAAAAAGTATTATCTGTTTTTTGGACACTTAAGCGCTTTATCAAAAGCGCGTAGAATAAAATGAGTTTTCTACTAAAAAGTGCCTTAGTTTGCAAACAGTAATCTACCTCGCCCTTCACGCACGTCATATACGTCCCATCCTTCAGTAAATACACGGAACTCTGATTTACGTCTTCCATCATATTCATTACCTGTTATATTCGCTAAATCTATATGTAATGTCGGTCTATCTGCTGTAGTAAAATTAACTGTGCCTTCAGGTTGGCGTGGAGCTGGATATATAGTACCATAACTATCACCAGACGACCATTTCATTTCACCGATTCCTAGCCCACTTGCCTTTTCATCTTTAACCAATTGACAAATATCTTGCCATAAGAAGGGTTCGTGTAGATTTTCACGATCGCGTCCTGCGATAACAAGTTTCATTTTGTAGTAGTACGCTCCATAGAATAGAGTATATGGATTTGTGGCGGTGGGTGGTATCACACCAGGTGGAATAGGAAGAAAGTAATCATTGGAGAAATCATCGAGACGGTTTCTGTCAATTGAGGTTTGATTTCTAAAGAACCAAAAAATCTTTTCTGTTGGGTGGCGCCCATCTAGACGACGAGTTACAGCTGCGGTGCCACCCTTATCCAACGGAATATAGTCCAATTCGCCAAATGTAAAATCATTCTCAAATTGACGTCGAAAAGGAATCTGAATAGGTGTGGAGCGAAGTTCTTCTTGGACACGTGGTGGGACGTAATGTTGAACAGTTGAAAGAAGAATAGTTGGATTACCCATCTCAGCTAGTGTATTTGGTGTAAAGTCAATTGGAACTCCATCTTCACCAGTGTATGTAAATTCAGGAACTAACCAGGGATTAATATTTGGTCTATAAAGTGATTCATTACTACATACAACTAGGTCTTCTAGTTTTCTTAGAGTCACTTTAAGGCGAAATTTCTGCCAGGCCATAGCAACAAGAGGAAATCCTCCATCTCCTGGACATTGTAATCCTGGTAGGGGTAACTTAACTCTAAGGTGTCCAGGCGTAGCTCTTAATTGAATGCCACGAACCTCTGGTAGATTTGTTATTGGATTAATTGGTTCTATTAACCCTCCCAGAGTTTGCTGTAAAAAGCTACTTGTATAAGAGCCCTCTGATAGTTGTTTAGCGAGAAGGCCGTCACCACTCCATTCTTGAATTAAGAATTGGTCTTGATAGAATTGAATTTTTTCAAAGAGGAAGTATCCAATATAGTTAACATAGCCATATGATTCGCCATTAATTTTAGTGGTAATTGGATAAAGGCCATTAATTACGCTTGGTTTGTAAAGGGGGCCACCGAGAACTCTTGGGAGTTGTGGAATCCAAGTTGGCAAATCAATTTCAAAGGCGCATTCTGTCATAATATCGCCATAGGGGTCTATTTCAACTTCAAAAGTATTACCCCAAGAGGTGCCATTAATGGGAACAATTGTTTTGCGTTCGGCGAGATGGTGTGCGGAGGATTCATAGCTGGCATCGTATGGGTAGAAACTCTCTTTGGAGTCTTTAAGGAAGTAAGTATCTTTGACGCCTCTAGCGACCAATTCAAACAATGCTCCCTGTCCACTGGATTGATTAATACTGGTCATTCTATCTTATAGAGACGAATGTAATGTCATTTTATACTCCCTTAAAGTTTACAAGTTTATGAAGTTTATGCGAGTAGGTGGCGAATTAAACTGGAAAGGATTCCAGATAATAGTGCAATACCGAGAGCTTGTGGTAGGTTAAAACGCTGTATAAGGATGATTAGGATTGCGAGGGAAGAGAGTAGGGCAACAGCTAATACAGCAAGACCTTCACTAACTACAGCTTCAGCGCGAACCTTTACAGCCATAGCCTTAGAGACGAGGAAGTGGGTAACAATTGCCGTAAGGAGGGAGGCGATAATCATAACGGTCAAAACACCAGACCAGTTAAGATTATAGGTAAATGCGGCAGCATAAACAGCTGCAACATTTAAAGACGACATAATAACAGTTTCAAGCATAACTTCGGTAGTTCCTTTCATCATTTTTATACTATACGCATAGATTTTTTTATAAAATTTGATAAGTCGGTTGATTAATTAAAAGTGTGTAAGAAATGACGAATCTAGTTATTGTAGAATCTCCAGCAAAATGTCAGAAAATCCAAGGTTTCCTTGGTCCAGGATGGCGAGTTATCGCATCAATGGGCCATATTAGAGCTCTAGAGCATTCATTGGATGCAATAGGTCTTAATAATGATTTTGAGCCAAAATATGAATTTATTAAAGAAAAGGCAAAAGCAATTAAACAATTAAAAGAAGAATCAAAAGATGCGACTCATATATATTTAGCAGCGGACGATGATAGGGAAGGTGAAAATATCGCATATTCAGTTTGTCTATTACTTAAGTTAAATCCAAGTACAGCAAAAAGGGCTGTCTTTCACGAGATTACGAAGAAGGCTGTAACAAATGCGGTTAACTCGCCGCGTAAGTTGGATATGAATCGTATAAATGCACAACAGAGTCGAGCGATGTTGGATATGATGATTGGATTTACGATGAGTCCGCTTCTATGGCGTTATGTAGCACCTAGTTTATCAGCGGGTCGTTGTCAAACGCCCGCGCTCAGGTTGGTAGTAGAGCGTGAAGATTTAATTACTAATTTTAAGGCGTCGTCAAGTTGGCAACTGGGGGCGAATTGGATTGCCTCCAACGGGGGACTTAAAGACTCCTTTAAGTTCTCGGCACAAATGGACGATGAATTGGAGGATGAGGAGTCAGCCCTAAATTATATGGAAATCATCCACGAAACTCCAGATGCCTCCATTATCTCCAAAGATATTCGCCCCTGGTCTCAAGGCGCCCCAGAACCACTTATTACAAGTACGCTCCAGCAACAGGCTTCAGCTATATTCAGTATCAATCCTAAAAACTGTATGAAGATTGCGCAGAGATTGTATGAGGCGGGTCATATTACGTATATGCGTACAGATAAAGCGGTTATTTCTGAAGATGCGATTACTGAGGCGAAGAAGTGGGTTCTAGACACATATGGTGAGGAATATGTTGGTGCTGAAAAGAAAAAGGAAGAAGTAAAAGAAGAAAAGAAAACAAAGAAGAAGCCCAAGGTGGCAGGGGAGGAAGAAGAAGGTGAAGTGAAGGCTCAAGAGGCTCACGAAGCTATTCGTCCAACTCATATGGATCTAACTACACTACCTGAAGGTGATTGGACCGCATATGATAAGAAGGTATATAATCTTATCTGGCAGCGAACAATTCAATCAGTGATGGCTCCTGCTAGAGGTGAGACTTGTAAGGTTAAGATTCAGATTGAAGGTGATGAGGATTTTACTTGGTCGTCACAATGGAAACGCACAACGTTTGAAGGTTGGAAGCGTGCTGGCAAAGTCGCCCAAATTGACGAAGATTCTGAACAAAGTGGCGATGAAGATTCAAAGGATGATGCGTGGTCAAAAGCTTCCATTCTAGAACCAGGTGATAAAGTAAAGTGGGTGGATATGAAAGCGGAGCCAAAGGAGACAAGGGCGCAGGGTCGTTATACAGAGGCGACACTGGTAAGAGAACTTGAGAAGTTTGGAATCGGTCGCCCATCGACATTTGCATCATTAATTGCAACAATTCAGGATAAGAATTATGTGGAAACAAAAGATATTGTAGCGCGAGAGGTGAAAGTAAAGGAGTATACTATCAAGCCCAATCAATGGCCCGCAGAAGAGAAGGAGTTAAAGAAGAAGGTGGGTGCTGAAAAGAATAAGTTGGTACCGACTGATTTGGGGCGTTCAGTGCTATCCTTTGTTCTGAAACATTTTAACGATTTGTTTGATTATGGTTTTACTGCGCAGATGGAGAAACGGTTGGATCAAGTGGCAGATGGTTTAGAGCCCTGGAAGCAAGTCTTGAGAGATATGTGGGCATCATATAAGGTTCGATATGAGGATCTGTGTTCAAAGCAATCTATAAAGGCAAAAGAAGGAGAACAGAACGCAAAAGTGAAAGAATTTAGTGGAGGACTTAAAGCCGTTCAATCAAAGAAAGGACCACTGTTATTGATTGAGGGTATTAAGAAGGAGGATACACAATTCCTAGGTTGGCCAACTGGAGTAGCATTTGAGGATATGACAGAGGATAAGGCCTTACAATTTAAGGAGGAGGCGGCGAAGAAGAAGCGTGAAATGGGAGAATGGAATGGTCAACCGATTATTAAAAAGTCAGGAAAGTTTGGAGATTATCTTCAGTGTGGCGAAGTTTCAATTCCATTTCAAGCAGGAGAGGAATTGGATAAGACAATTGAGAGATTTAAGGCTAAGCAAAATGGGGGTATAGGAGTTATAAAGCAGTTCAAGGAATATGTAATTCGTACTGGTCAATATGGCCCATATATTATGAAGACATCATTGAAGAAGGCGCAGTTTGTATCACTTCCAAAGGGTATAGATGTTAGTTCCTTAACAGAGAAAGAGGTAGAAACGCTTTATAAGACTGGGTTGGAATCGAAGAAGAAGTGGAAATCTGATAATAAGAGTGATGCGACTAAATTAAATAAATAAAATTTAAATAGTATAGAAGAATGTCAGAAACTGATGTAAATAATAAAATGGCAACACACGGTAATACATCTTTATCTCCAAGTAATACGGAAGAGCCTGAAAAAACAGAGACAGATGAAATCCCAAAGAGAATTTTTAATGGATGGACACCTGAGCAGGAAAAGCTTTATGCGGATTGGAATGAAATTGCGTCTTGTTGTAGATGGATACACCTTCAAGTAGATAAGATAATTCATATCAAAAATGTATTAGTAAATATTCCAATTGTTATTTTATCTGGTTTAAATAGAACAGCAAAAAATGTGGTACAAGTATTATTTGAGAATACGATAGAAGTAATAAAAAGTATAAAAGCTTTATGATTACCCAAAAAAAATTTGAAAACTGAAGAGGGTATAAAATAAGGTGTCGATTAAACACTAAGTATTCTACGCGCAACTAGATATCCAAGATTAATAGAATGAAGCTGAATAATAATACTGCGCTTGAGTTGGTACATAGTGCAATTTCAGTGAGTTCAATGTGGCTAAAGCATAATACACAGGTACACATTGCGATTCTTATGAAGCGTGGAAAGATTTTGGAGATTGCTAGTAATGCGGTGGGAACGCGTTCAAAGGGTTCTGGTTATCAGGAGAGAACTATTCACGCAGAGCGTGCGGTACTTAAGAAGATAGGTGATGTGTCAAAGTTAAATGGCGCAACACTTATTGTAATTCGTATTATGCGGGGTACAAAGGAGGTTGGAAACTCTGAGCCGTGTCATTCGTGTAAGTGTCATTTGGAAAAGTGTATAAGGGAGCACGGTCTTAGGCAGGTCTTCTATTCAACCTGATATACAGAGCATCTACCAAGATGTAAAATCAAAAAACATAAAATCAATAGAATAAACTAATTTTTTATTGATGTAAAACTAATGAATTAAAGTCGACTAATTAAGTGAGGAAAGAACAGTATAATACATAATACTAAGCCTAGCATCACTAAATATATTTTAATTTTTTCATCTTTAGGTTTATCCTGGGTATAGATATCAAATAGGCCCCAAATGGCTATCCACCAGGTGATGGCAACTATGGCGGAAACAATAAGCATTCTGATACAGAACTCTAAAAAGAATTGTATCCATTTACAGTAAAGGGCTGTAAAGAGTATTTATTAAATGAGTTATTCAAAAATATATCAATGTTTGAATAATATAAACGACCAAAATCGGACTTGAACCGACGACCTTGCGGTTAACAGCCGCACGCTCTAGCCAAACTGAGCTATTTAGTCATCTAGGAGATTTCTCTCCACTATTTCCGTAGGACTAATTCTTTAGGCTCAGCACTACATTTAGATTCGCGGATGAAGGTAATATTTTTTTAGGTTTACACGGTTTTTTTCGCATATTATGTCGATCCATACTACTTTTACTATAGGTGATGTAGCCACAGATACCACAATAGTAGTCACCCATTATACTATTTAGTTAATGCTTATTTAGAATCAATTTTTCATAGATATAATACTGTATATATATTAAAATGTATAACATTATAATAATATATTTCTCGCGAGCCGGAATTGAACCAGCGACTACTCGAGTTTTACTTAGCATTAAAACTGCTACAATCGAGAATTCTACCACTGAATTATCACGAGCTGTTCTGAGGATTCCTCCTCAATTATCATAGACGATTGTTTTTTTAGTTTTTAAACGCACTATGTAGTCTGTGTAACGCGACCAAACAAAAAAAATGAACCTAAGGATATCAAGATTTATAACAGTATCTAAATGAGTTTTATAACCACACATCTTGAAATGGCAAAGGACAGTGTTAGTGACGCGCAACACGAAGTGAAAATTGTAATGTCAGAACTTCTCAAACGAAAAATGGGTGATTCGAAGAATCTGGCAATTTTGCAAGAAGCATATAAAATGCTTCAAGAGGTATATCATATGTTGGGGGTGGGCGTTGCAGTTTAAAAATTACTTATAATGATGAACATAGGCCAAGATGTTTGTGAGAAAAACTACAAAATAAACTATCTAGTACGTGATAGGAGAAATGGAAACAATCTGTATTAAGTGTACAATGGACCCAACAAGTCATTCTTTTAAGAAAATTTCTGAAAAGAATGGTGTATATATTTATTACACAAATCCAACAAAGTCAAAGCTATATACGGATGGAATCTTATCACATTATGATAATGCTTTAAAGCAAATTAGAGATAAGAAATGGGTTTGGATATTTGACAGTGAGGGTTTTGATTTAAAACACGCATTGGAAGTGAAAACTAGAACGGGGATTGCGAAACTCTTAACAGATAAGTATGCAGACAATTTATTAGAAATAAAAATAATAAATCCAACGTGGCATATTAGGACAATGTTAACGGCGATCTGGCCGTTTATAAATCAACAAACACGCGATAAAATTAGGATCTGACCGATATTATAGTGTTCTTGAGTTTGTTTAATTATTGTGTAATTTCTCGAATAAATCCTTTAGGATCATTTTCATATTTGAAGAGAAGTTGTGAGACTTCTGCTTGAGAGTATTTGTAGTTAGTAATATCATCAATGTATGACTCTTCAAGGTCCATACCATACCATTTTTTATAAATTTCTGCGATATGGCAGTGTCGTAGTTTCTTAAACTCAATCTGCATATCAATTCGTCCAAGGCGCAACAGTGCAGAATCAATTTGATCACTATGATTGGTAGTCATAATGATTACACGCCCAGGACACTCAATAAGTCCATCAATTATTTCAAGAATACCACCAAGAGTAAGTTTATCTTCATTTTTGTCCTTTAGTAGTGATTTATCGACCTGTACAGAATCTGTAATCTTTTCAACAAGAATATTTTTAGAATTATCCTCAATAGTAGTCTCTTCTTTGATTAGAGAGCGATGGCGTATAATATTTTCCCACCCATTACAATCAATTTCTTCAAATACATAAATGTGTTTTTCCTGTGGGGTACTGATTCGGTCACAGAAGAATAGTTCTTCGAGACGCTTTTTGGTTTTAATTCTATTCATTGGAACAATCATTAGGCTCATATCAAGGTAGTTAGCAACGGCTTTGATACAGCTTGTTTTTCCTGTGCCAGGAGCCCCATAGAATAGAAGACCAAGTGTTTCAGGTAGTCCAAGTGTTTTATATTTATCACGATTAACAAATGTATCAAGCCGTTTAATAAGCTCTTTTTTACCATCAAAGAAGAGATTATCAAATGATTTAGATGAATTAAAGTCAACTCTATCAGGATGAGATAATTCAATTACATCAGGATCACTTGCGTTACTAAAGATTGGCTTGATAATATATTGACTAGTTTTGTTTTTTAATTTAATACCCTTAATATGCTCATCAATAATAGTATGCATAAATTTCATAAGGGTTTCAAATGTTTTTGTAGTTGTAAGAGTGAATGTAATTGTTGTACTATCAATCATAGTTGACCTTTGTGATTTTCCTGAATCTCTACTCTCTTTTACTAACTCAATATGACATTTAACATATTCAGTTAGGTTAAGTATAGTATTAGAAGTAGGAATTACAATAATATCATTATCTTCAAATACGTCATTGTGTGTAAATTTAATATTGGTAGCATTGGAAAGAAGTGTGTTATTTTTTTCTATAAGGTCATTAATGAAGCGAATGATAGCCCACATAGATGGGCCAAGCTGTCCATATGTATGACCTTCTTCAATATTTGTATAAAATGCACCTGATATTTTATACTGTGTTTTACCATACATACGCACATTATTATTAAAGAGATTTACAATTGAACTCCATTTTTGAAATATAACTACAATAATAATTATAAATGGAATCCAAGAATTGTCCTTTCCAAATAATAATAGAATAATATAAGATGGATCAAATGGGGAGCCTGGAAACATTTTAAAATGATGCTTGAAATGCTTGAAATGCTTGAATTTTTATAATTTGTGTTTTCAATTTTTATAATTTATATTAAAATGGGGGCATTTAATATTCCAAGGGACTTTATAGTGGGATATAATATATAAAGTTCATACGTAAAATGAAATGACCGATAATTACTAATCACATATTTTAATCAAATGGTCACACTTTATAAAAATTGACGGCGTGCTTTTTATATTGAATATATATAGAGATGTTTAAATTACTTCTTGTCGGATTTCTAAGTTTCGTTTCAGGTCAAGGTGGGACTTCCTGTGGTACAGGGTTTGTTTATAATTCGGCAGTTAGCAGTTGTCTCCCAACATCTACAGGTTCTAATTGTTGCGATGCTTCACTAGCATCTTGTCAAGATGCTATTAAACTCTGTATGGCCAGTGGTACTGCTACTACAAATTGCCAAGCACTAGCATGTCCAACAAGGATGCCAAGTCCTACGTGTTGTGACCCTACCTTAATTAGCTGTCAAACTGCTATCCGAACTTGTTTGGCGACAAATACTCTCAATCCACAAATCTGTCAGGCATTGGCATGTCCAACTCCGTCTGTATCACCAATTCGCACCAAACCTCAATATTCTACAACAGCCACCGTAAAAGCATCACCAAATGCTATGTCTACTTTCACTAGGCCCATTGAATCTTCTACGGCTACACCTAAACAGACATTAGCATCCAATACACCCAAGCAAGCAGATGTAACTGGGACTGCCTCTGAGACGGTGACGGCATCAAAGAGTCCATCACGGAGCATCATGTCCTCTCGTTACGGCAGCGTCTCGGCCAGCGTAACTCTGACGCGCAGCCGGACGACCTCGCGGATACCCTCGCGGTCGCCGAGTATGAGCTGGACGATTTCCGCTTCTCGCACGAGATCCTCTACGAGAACGCAGTCTTGCTCGACGACGCGCAGCAAGACAGCGTCCGCCAGCATCTGCGGCTGTGTCAGTATCTGCGACTGTGTCAGCGTCAGCGTCTGTATCTATGAAGCCCACGCGTAGTGTATATCCATCACGATTTGTCAAGTATAGTTTCTCTATTCTGCCGCGCCAAGTATGTATTTCCAGTGAATATGACTACAGTTATTTCATCTTCTATTATATTTCCAAAAGCAAATCATACACTTCTTCGTGAGCCTGTAAAACTACAAGAACTTCAAATAATTCTTGCGTGTATTCTTCGTATGCCACTTGAAGGTATTGAAATAACAAATATTGCTACAAGTTCTATCGATCTTCCATTTGATACTTCTATTGCGCGTCTTAACAGTAATGGTCAAATTGTATGTATTAATCTACCAAGTGCATCGATAATACAGGGGCTAGCATTACGCAGGTTACAAGTCGTAGATACAACGGTTTCTTACAATATTCTTAATCCGAATAATATATTTATGACAGATAAAAATTCCTTTGCGACAACTGTTGCAACAGATCAAAATATGATATCTTATGCGAATTCTGTAGGGAGTACTAATCCAACTGTAATCCCTCCTATTGTGCTATTTACTCTTATAAGTCCTGAACCATCAACCGCCCCTACACAACCAGCAAGTGCTGGTGCAATTGTAGGTGGTATCTTTGGGGGAATTCTTGTCGCAGGTCTAATTATTGTTGCAGTGCTAGCAATGGCTCATCTACGCAATCGTACGCGTCCTGTTACAGCTACAAAGAAGCCATCGGTAAATATTTCAAACCCTCTAAATTATACGAATAGTTCACACGTAGTATTTGCTCCAGTGCCAACACGGCGTTCTACGTAAATTAGTCTAAGCATTGTTGGCAGTCTTTAAAAAGGCCAGGTACAAATTGGCACCTTTTAATACATTTAATTTCATCACGTGATAAACGTTTCTTAGATTTTTTGGTGACGCGACCAGATTTATTGCGGATGGTAATCATTTTATATCCAGATTTTCCTTTAATGGTTACGCGATTTGTCCGTATATGTCCTTTACCATTTTTAAATTCAGTATGTGTTTGTATAGAATTATATTCAAACATATTCTAATATATGGAGAGTTTAAAATAATGATACTCTAAAGTATAGGGTGGATGAATGAATGAGAATGCGAATGAGCTAAAGACTGTTGATTCTATGCCAGGCAGTATAAATGAATTAATAAGTACAAATAATCGTTTAAAGCGTCCGCCGTCATTATCAGAATCTTTTGCGTGGACACCAGAAAATATAGCACGTGCTAATCTAATTCCTCTTATATCATCAGTTGATAGAGTAGACATAGATGATATATATCCAGTGGTGGTGGTGGAGCCAGGTATAAAATATTGGAGGTATGAAAAACAAATAGTGGAAGTATTTATTAAGTTATTGCTTCATATACTATTAATTTCTATATTTGAGACATTATTTTACTTTTTATATGTCTCAGCATTAGAGAATAATGGTATAGAGGCGACAGTGAATATATTTATAAACGAAGCTGTAACAAATTGTATGAATATAAGTCCATTAGAGATTCAGATTATAGATGATTTTTTGGAGCCTTATATAAATGCATCACAAGTGATAACTGAAGGTAATAATGCGGGAATACAGAGGATGATATATAATGAATTAATATCAAGGCGTGCGTGGGCGTATGTGGGTGGTTTAATGGGATTATTTTCGGTATTGACGGTGTATATAAGGTGTCGTCGTATAAAAATTAATTGGAGATATATTATATTTGAGAATACAGCGATGGTGTTATTATTGGCATTGTATGAGATGATGTTTTTTAATACGATTATATATCCATATGAGCCAATTTCAACGGATGAGATATCGAGGGATGCAATAAGGAAATTTCAGGGTTCGTGTGGGATATTGAAGTAGGATTTCAATTATTTTTAGTTAAATATATGAAAAGAACTTAAAGAACCCTACAAATATATATATTGTGGAGAAATCCACAAGTGAAGATGGCCGAGTCTGGTTAAGGCGCAAGACTTAAGTTCTTGTAGAGAAATCTGCGTGGGTTCAACTCCCACTCTTCACATATTGAACTATTTTTGAGGTACTCAAAGTATCTTAAATCTGGTCTATTAGAATATCGGTAGTTCGCTTGATTCTGACTCAAGAAGGCGTGGTTCAACTCCACGATGGACCAAATGGCAAATATTTTGCCCTACATACTAAAAGGTAAGTAGGGGGTAATATCCCATAGATCTTATTATCTAGTTGGTTATGATGTGGGACTTTGAATCCCAATGCCTCGGTTTGAATCCGAGTAAGATCAAATCTTTGTTATTTAAAGCCCTGATATGGATTTTAAATAGCAGAGTAAAATCTGCGAAAGCCTTCTTAGCAAAGTGGCATTGCGTTTCTCTTGTAAAGAAAAGGTCGACAGTTCAATTCTGTCAGAAGGCATATAGTTATTAAGAGATTTTTCAAAAGTCTCCTAATAGCTATGTCAGTCAACATAGCTTAGCTCTCATAGTTCAGGAGTAGAACGCTTCATTAGTAATGAAGAGGCCGTGAGTGCGAATCTCATTGAGAGCAAAGAACTATTATGATACTTTTTAAAAGTTTTTTAATAGTTTAAAAATAAAGAAGAAGTACTGATAGAAATATGCTGAAAATGAACTTAAAGAATAGTCTCCTAAATAAAATAGAGCCAGAAATGGTTCTCGTTGGCCCTTTATTTCAGTGGAAGAATGCTCGCCTTCTACCCTTTTAATGGACTGTAAGCGAGAGGTCGTGGGTTCGAGCCCCACAAGGGCCTAATTATATTATTATTAAGTTATACCTAATAATAATATAAAGCTTCTACACCATAAATAAGTAAATTAATGTCAAATACCGTCAATACCACATTGGTATCATATCCAAAAGCTAAGAAAAAGACAAATATTCCACGTGCTTTAAGGGAGCAGGTTTGGATAACAAATGTAGGTAATAAGTTTGAGGCAAAATGTTTGGTTGTCTGGTGTCAAAACACTATGAATGTATTTGATTATCACGTTGGTCATAATATTCCAGAAAGTTACGGTGGTGCTACAAATATTAATAATTTGAAGCCAATTTGTGCTAGATGTAACTTATCTATGGGCAACTATTATTCTATAGAGGAATGGTCTAAAATGGGCCAAACTATTCAACAAAATATACAACAGTCTATAAATAAAAACTCTGTAAAATGGCCTTCCGTCACTACTCCAACTGCGATTCCAGCAATTCCAGCCAAAAAATCTTGGTGGGTATGTTGCTAATATTACTGCGGATATAAAGACTGAAATGTTATTCTTTATAAGTGTAGAGTATGCCATGTGGTTGTGGAAAAAAGAAAACTGGTACCATTCATTTTATGGGCCAACCAAATTCAGATGTCCCTGAACCTGAAGAATGGGGGCCCATTGTATGGAAATATCTACATTGTCTTACTGAAAAGATAGGTACATCTGGAAATAAAATTGTAGATACAGACCAAGCAAATTATATGGAAACACTTTTAACAACACTACATCTTGTAATCCCCTGCCCAGAATGCCAAGCTCACGCCGCCTCATATATCAGCAGCAACCCTATTCCATCACTCAAAGGCCTTTATAACGAACAACTTCGTAGCACTGTGCGTATCTGGCTTTTTACTTTTCATAATCATATTCGTAGTACAAAAGGCCAAGCTATTATGTTAAACTCGCCTGATGAATGTGCTGGACAGTATGCAGGATGTTTTATTCCGAAATGCGAATATACACTTTTTGTTCAAAATGTAGCATATGCCGTTCGACAAGGATGGGTGCGCGTAGATAACTGGAGAAGATGGTATAGTAACTCTGAACGTATGCGTATTATAAGCGGTAACGTTGTAATTTAATTAATCATATACCTTATAAAATATAAGTATTATTATTAATTCTAAGCAGTATTAATTTGCCAACTAGCATCAATGAGTATATTTAATTCATCCGCGATCGATTGACTTGCTAAATTCGCTGTACCACAATGAATACCACCATACAGACGTGATTTACCAGCACCATAGTCACCAGATGACATTTCATCCCAAGTAGTAAATTGCAGAGTTAATGGAACAGCAGGAACAACTCCAGATTGAATTTCAGACTTACCAGCTCCAATAGTAAATGTACCGAATGGCTGCGTATCATTTGAAGTAAATAATGGAGAAATTAGCGTCTGTTTATCATAATATATAGTAGTAGGTGTAATATTCGCAGTAAACCACTTAGTCATTGTTAAGGCGAATGCTGAAGAGAATTGACTGTGTCCAGATGGGAAATCCGCAAATGGAGGCGTTATAAAGTTCGCCACTTGGTATGGAATCCATTGATCACCTTTTACAGTTCCATTCCAGGATTGAACATTAGCACCAACATATCTGCGTCTAACTTCTTGAATAGGACGGTCTTCCATATTGGCAGCCTTTAATCTCCAAGTTACACGACCACCCTCGAACAAATGTATTGATAAATCGAGAAGAGAATATATTATATTTTCCTTATTAGTAATAGCAGAAGTACGCATATATTCTTTCCAGAACCAGATAAACATTAATGGAGGACTGACCGTTCCAGGCCCACCAGCCCAAAACTCAGCACAACATTTTTCAGTATCATTTAAATTAGCAGTAATATTCATTACTTCATCTACTTCAGTATCACGGGGTAACCCAGTAAGTGGCTTGTGTACGTCTTGAATTGCTTGTTCTTGTGCTTCTGTTAGGCAAGTGGAGAGAACAGTGTCCCATCCATAGGTCATATAATTTTGAGGTGCAGCCGCACCAGCACCCTTTAACCAAAGAGCCGCCCATAATATAGGAGCAGGAAATCCATCTATATCATTTACAGTTATACCATCAACAATTATAGATTTACCAAAATTTAGATTTTGTGTAGAATTGGGTTGTCCTATTGCTGCGGCGGCTGTGCTCCCATCTCCTACTCGGTAGCTGTACCAGGTTTGCCATAATGAAAACCATCCTGTCCAGTTACCAGCGGCTTTTACACTAGCCACAGTAGATGCTGGGCAGTTATATATAGATTTATAACTAGCACCAACAAAATAAGGAGTAACAGTATCAATTACATTACATAACCATATAATAGAATCACTGTCTGATAAGGGGGATGCTGCTTTATTGGACCAGTTCCAATTATCATGTGTTCCAGAAATGCGGGATTGACTAGAGACCCAATTCCAGGCTTGTGTAACTGAAGCAATCCATATATACATCATTCGCGAGCCTTTTGTTGGTCCAAGATTTACAGATGCTACATATTGTAACATAGTATCAAGTCCAGCATTAAGAACATATTTTAGAGATGGAACAATGTTGGCCACTGAGCCACCATTCATAATAGTAGATAGACTATCAGGAGGTGCCAAGAAATAAGAAGATGAAGGAATAACTGGTCCTTGGCCACCTGCATTCATAGCACACACTGTAAAAGTGTATGGCTGCCAATCTTGTAAACCAGTAAATCTATATGTAGTTTCACTAGTTGTAACTGGAGAAAGAGCGACTCCATTTAGGTATGGTGTAATAATATAGGTAAAAGGTCCATCACCAGTGGTAGGAGCATTCCAGGAAATGACAATAGAACCAACAGTAAAGGTAATTCCAGAGATGGCTCCAGGAATGGCGGGAACATATGGGGCAGTAATAAGTGACGCATTAAGTTCAGGACAAGGGCAACCAGGACTAATACCAATACAAGTAGGGTAGCGAGTATATTCGGTCATATGGCCAGTTTTAACGGCATTCATAACGGAGCTATCATAAATACCAGGTAGGGGTCCATAACCAGTTTGAGGCTGTGTAGTGGTACTCGGAGGATATAAACGTGTTAAAAATGAACCAGCTATAGCTTTTTCACCTCTGCGCTTAGTAAGTTGTGAACTGTCATAGATGCGATTAGACATTCTAATAATACTAAAAATAATATTATTTGAATGATTATTATAATTGTATAATAACTTTATTTTGAATTTAGAAAGTGTTTTCTACAAACAGGTCGATATGCTTCAGCGCCACCAATTGCAACGCCATTTTCATCTTTGGGTGCTTCACCAAAGTATTTAGAGTAAACTGCTATCGTTCCATCGCGGCATACTGAGCAGAATGCGCTAAGGCGTTCGACTTCTTCTGCGTGAGGAATGAGTTTTAGCATATCGCCAAATGGAGTTCGTTCTGATGTACCATCAAGACCTGAAACTACGATATGAATCGGTAGTTCATCGGCCCAGGCAGATACGTATTCGTGGAGATCTGTAAAGAATTGGCCTTCATCAATAGCGACTACGTTGTAATCGCCAGAGCGTACGAGGTGATTGATGGATTTGAGTAGTTTAACACAGGCTGCTTTTTCAACGTCTTTGTCGTGAGAAGATACACAATCTTTTCCATAACGATTATCACCAATGTAGTTTACAACGAGTACTTTGTAGCCGATTGATTTATAACGTCTAACACGACGAAGGAGTTCGGTAGTTTTCTGACTAAACATACAGCCGATGATAAGTGAAATATAGCCCATTTTCTATCCTTGCTATTTTGGTTGGCGGGCTTTAGGAGTCAAATTTTACGCAATTTAATTCGGTTATAAAAAAAGAGATGCCCAGTTGGTCTATAGATTCAATACCAGCATTTTGTATTACGTTGGAACGCCGTCAAGACAGGTGGCGTCGTTTTCAGGATCAGTCCGGAATCGATGGGTTGAATTTAAAGAGATTTATGGGTGTGGATGGGAAGACAATTGATATACGAACAGATGACCGTGTGGCATTATGTACTAAAAGAAATATTTTAGCAAAAACTCGGCGTTCGCATGAGGAGCTGGACAGTGTTGGTGGGGTTGGTTGTGCTTTATCGCATATAGCCGTTTGGCAATGGATGGTAGATAATAATCAAGAGGTTTGTTTGGTATTTGAGGATGATGCAATGGTTCCACCAGATTTTAGAGAAATGGCTAATAAATGTATTCAAGAATCAACCATTTTAAAGGACCCTAAAAAATGGGATATGTGGCTCTTAGGAGGAAAATGGGAAAATCTTACACGTATTCCTGGAGAACCAAGAGCAGTTCGTATAGGAGAATTTGTATTATTTCACGCATACATAATGACTCTACACGGTGCTAAATTATTATTAAAGGATGTATATCCAATACATTCACATATAGATTTATGGACATCAATATATGGATATGTTCATGATTTTAGAATGGTTGGATGTACAGATTTGATTCTACAACAGAACCAAAAAGTAAAGACAGATATTCAGTCAGAAAAGGGGTGCGATGTATGTAATGTTCCTATAGATTATGGGAAAACGCATACAATGATATCAAATGTAGAATGGAATATTGCTCGTGGAGCAGAAGTTGTTGGTGTAGTTTTAATTGGATATATATTATATCAGCAGTATCAAAAAATGAAATAAAAGTTTAAGCGGTCTTAGTTGTAATCTGCGTACAAAGAATCTCTGTACCGCTTGGATCATTCCACGTAATCTTTACAACTAGTTTACCTGATACAGTGTTTTCTGATGTTGATACCTGATGATGGTGACCGACTAGAAGAGGGCACGGGTCACCAGACTTCAGAGTCTCATCGCAGAGAAGAGCCCTGCTAGTATAGGGAAATCCATTGAGTGTAGCTGAGTAATATGCTGTACCACCTGTAATCGGAACATCCAAGTCGAAATCAAAAATTGTTGATACATTTTCTCCTTTGGTAGGAGTGTCTGTTGATAGAGTTACGACAAGATTTTTGGCAAGTGCTGAAGTTGAGGAACAGACTGTTGTGCCTGATAGTGTGTGGTTATGTACCGTAGCAGGATGTGCATAGCAACTCGTAATAAACAAGAAAAGAAGAGCAGAAATCATAGTATCTACTTCATTATATATATATAAATCTTTAGATTAGGTATCTTAAAAAGTTTTATGCAATGCTTCCCAGGGAATGCCTCTGCAAGACACTTATCTACAAGACCAGCATACATACGAATTTCCTTTTGAGCATGATAAAATTTGAATATTTTTTTTTACTATATATTTAAAAATATGTCAATACCTTTTGAAAAATCATTTGCCAGTCATAATAAGAGTATCTATTGGTCAGATAAAAATACAGTTACATCAAATGAAATTTGTCTGAACTCAGGAAGAAAAATTATATTTAAATGTGATGAATGTAATCATACATTTAATATGAAACCTATTGATATTTCAATTAGAAATAGATGGTGCCCTTATTGTGCTAATATACGTTTATGTAGAAACAATAATTGTAACATATGTTATAATAAATCATTTGCTAGTTATTGGCGTAGTTGGTGGTTATCAGAAGAAAATAATGTTAATGTTTGGGAAATACAGAAATATAGTAATAAAAAATATATATTCAAATGTAATTTATGTTATCATAAATTTATATCATCTCCTAATAGTGTTTCATTAGGTATTTGGTGTAGATATTGTGTAAATCAAGAACTATGTAGTAATGAAAATTGTACTTATTGTTTTAAAAAATCATTTAAAAGATGTGTATTATAATAAAAATAATTGGAAAGTAAAATTATTTGATATGATTGATAAACTGCTGTTAATTACAATACCAAGTAAACAATATATCAACATCGATTCTAAGTACTTTGAGTAATAGTATGCCCTTTAAATTTCTTACTCAATGCTTCCCAAGATACAGGAAAAGCTAACATCATAAATTTATGGACTGACGTAGCATAATCGCGAATTTCCTTCTGGGCAGATGGGTCAAGTCGAAGATTACATAGTCTAGCATATCCAAATAGACTTGAGGTCTCCACAAATTCTGTATACATACTTTGTGGAAGAATGCCGCGAGCAACTTCAGGGGCTACACCAGAGGCAAGAAGATCATTATAAGTCTTAAGGGCCTGACAGGTTTGTTGTGCAATTATACGATGAACTTCTTCAGATTCTTCTATAGGGGTAGCTTTAGAGCCTTGTTTGGCCTTAGGGTCACGTTCTCGGATTTCGTCAGGTTGAGGTACCCAGCATTCAGGAGGAGAGTCTACATAACGACGACTGACTTCATTACGCGCAAAACCGATTGTATGACGATACCATTCACGAGCTACAAAAATTGGCATCTTGATACGAAAGCGAACTTGAGGATGAAAAAAAGGTGACACGTGATCGTGTTTCGCCAAATAGTTAATTAGTTTTTTATCACCCTCAGTAAGTTCAGTAGAGATTTTATCAAAAGAAACACGGGCAGCATTTACAACAGTAAGGTCATCGCCAAACTTTTCAAGACATTCAACAAATCCAATGCTATCAGGCATTAATTCTTTTTGGGAAGCGGTCGACATCTCACTAAAAATATATAATGTTTATTCTTTAAATCTTTATATTTTTATAGTTTTATATTTTTATATTTTGTTTTTCTATATTATTAACTATCAAATGATGAAGAGCGAGAGCTAATATCACACGCAATCTGACGAACTAGAGGGCTAGTAGGGATTGGGGGCATTGGAGGCATTAATTGCCATGGCAGCATTGAATGCATTGGAGACATTGGAGGCATTGTAGGCATTGAATGCATTGGAGACATTGGAGGCATTGGGGGCAGTTGAAGAGCAGTATATGCACTGTGTAGAGGAGAAAGTGTGCCACTAAATGCATTAGACGGATCGTGCGTACGAGTAGGGCCAATAGTTGTGCGATGATTCACGGCTCCTCCACTAACAGTTGCGCATAGTTCAGAACTAATATGGCGTTGTGCGGAGTTAGAGAATGCGCGTGTAAGAGGAGGTAAGGGGCCATTTTGAGGATCTCCATAACCGCCACTATGTGTTTGAGACAGAGCAGGAAGGCCGCGCATACGACCTAGATATCCTGCGTGCTGTGTCATAATCTGAGGTGAATCAACCGCGGCAAGATGACGATTCTCCAAGAGTCCCTTACAAGTATTTAGCTCTTCGAGAAGGATATCCCATAGAGAGTGCTCGTGTTCTCTACGATACTCGGTAATAGTTGCGATACAGGCATTAATCTTTAGAATGTGAGCAGCTAATCCATCTGGTGTACCGAAATATGACATAAAGCCGCGTGATTGCTCGATTAGCGCCAGCACCTCAAATCGAATATAATGCGCTTCACCGTTAATCTGAAGCACAGCATCTTCGGTTGTGACTACAGGTGAGTTAATTTCATAGGTGTTGTGTGCCATAAGATCATATCCCTTGAGTGTAGCGACCGTTCCACTAGGAATCCTTGCAAGGAATGCTGCCTCGGTGCCAGCAGGCATATCTCCAATGACAATTTCGACCTTGTCACCAACAGTATTTGTGCCATAGCGACTCTTTACCTCGGTACCAAGAGGGAGAACAACTCGAACCTGTTGAGAGGCACAGGATATGAGGCCACCGAGGATATCGCCAAAGACAGTAGCAACATCTTCAAGGTTATTGACTACGTAGTAAGACCCGCCGCCCTCCGTACTAATGCTTTGGAGCAGCTCGACATTGTGGTCAGTACCATATCCAACAGATGAGATGGAAGTGCCATTGAACTTAGTAATGGTATTATGAACAAGCTCAATAATGTCAGTTGAGTTAGTAAGGCCCATATTAGCAATACCATCTGTGAGAAGGAGAATGCCCTGCTTTGAGCCACTAGTATCGACTTGAAGGGATTCGCGTGCCTGAATGATGCCTGCGCTGAGATTGGTGTTAGACTCAACGCGAATAATGGAGATACGGGTACGGATATTGTCTTTTTCAGTTAAGGACACGACAGTCTGAGTTAGGATAGTACGAGCAGCCTCACTGAAGGTGATGACGGAGATAGAATCCTGAGGGCCAAGGAAGTCAAGGAGGAATTGAAGAGACCGCTTGACATTCTCAAGTTTGTTGTAGGATTCCATAGAGGCTGAGGTGTCAATGACGCAACATAGATGAACAGGAGTCCGAGTCTCGGATTCAGGCGCCTTGACCTGGAGGCAGGCCCATTCAGGATGCTTGGAGAGAGTGTATGCTTGGAAATTCATTTTACGGTTTTAACGATAAGAGTGTTTAAATTATAAGCTTGGAAGGGTGTACAACTAATATTCGAAACTAAAGATATCAATTTTTTCTGCTAAGTAGGATTAAATCTGAATAAATATTTCTTAGTATAAGAAAATGATATCGCCTAATATACTTATATTTATTCTTGTTGGGTTTGTAATGTCTATTCTATCATTGATATTTAGACAGAAGAAGATATATAATGTAGTTCCGAAAAAAATATGGACTTATTGGCATAATCCAGATAAAATACCAAAGGCTGTTAAATTATGTATGGAGTCTTGGAAGAAATTTAATCCAGATTATGAAATTGTACTTTTGACAAAGAAGAACTTTCAGGGCTACGTAACTATTCCAGATGCATATAGAACTCATCCGCATTTTAATGATTCTCCGCAGAGGTTTTCAGACTTGGTAAGATTATATGTGGTGGAGGAGCACGGTGGGATATGGATTGATGCATCTGTTTTAATAAAACAGCATTTTGATGAATGGTTATTTCCAAAATACGCAGAGTATTCTGGATTTTATAGTGGGCCGTTTACGATAGATCCTAAAGCACCAGTAATAGAGAACTGGTTTTTTGCGGCGAATAAAAATAGTAAATTTATTAAGCTCTGGAAACAAGAATTTCTTGAAATGGCAAATTTTAAGGATATTCAAGGATATTTGGATTCACGAAAGAAAATGGGCGTGAATTTTAGCGGACTAAGAGATCCACACTACTTAGCAGCATATGTTTCTGCTCTAAAAGTTATTGAAGTAGATAAATATCCACAAGATACTCTTATTCTAAGGGATTCAAAGGATACAGCATTTAGATATTTGAAGGATGCTGTATGGTATCCTGAGAGGGGGATGAAATTGGCGTGTAGTGATAGATCATATCAGGCACCTATTATGAAGATGCGTTCTGATGAGAGAAATATACTTGAAAGGGATATAGATGGAGATTTATCGCCTGAAAAGTGTGGATGGCTTACTTAGCTACAGTGGTGGACGCGGCGTCTTTAGCCTTCTTCCACTTCTTATAGAAGTGTGTCCATTGTACGAAGTATGATGATTGTAGTTTATCAATTGCGAGCTGATGGAGTTCCCGTTCCTGAGGACTTAAAGAAGCATAGAATTCATCAAAGTCGGCAGGAAGTGGTGCGGATTTAGGAGGTGTATATTTTTCCATTATGTCTGTCTAAATCAATGTAGAAAATTGTAGTCAAATTTTACCTCTGATGCTAATAGGTGAAGGCATCAAATGCATTTCAAAGATAAACGGGTGCTATCAATTAAAACACCCGAAGATATGCTAAAAATCCTTAATTCAAAAGGTAATTCTTTAAGCAGTTATAAGAAAGGTACCAAGATTACAGTATATAACAAAATGCAACAGGGTTATTCGTATGAATTAGCTGAGAATCCGGGCAAAAATTTTGCAGAAGGTTTTGAACCATATTATACACCAGCTGAAATGTTAGAAATGGGTGTTTTTGAAGGAAAGTACTTCAATCAAAATCTATTAGAATTTCCAAAAGAATGGTTCTACAAAGCAATCAAAAAAGAGAAACTAAGCCCTCAAGGGTCTAATCCAGAATGTAATTATTTTAAAGTAAAATCTCGTTTAAGTCTTCAAGAATGGGAAGATTATGGATGGGTGCCTGATGAAGAAGGAAAAATAAATAAAAAGCATCCAATATTATCTGACCCTGACAAGAATCCTGACCCTACAGGAATCGCTCTCTGGTACGCTAGGTATTGGTTAGGCCGTCGTATACCTGAACTAGATGAAATCCAAATAAAAAGATGGAAGGCATATAAGAGGCACGCTGGGCAAATAAAAGCAAACTGTAAGCCAGGTGATTTAGAATGTCGTCCTCGGCAGAGGCAAAGCTTATTACAATGGTTCTATAAAGCTGATATATAATTTAATAAAATTTGATTATAATATTTTACTATTTATATATATGAAGCTCTTAATCTAATCTTCTAACATCTGAACATCTTCTTCCAACTGTTGAACTTCGTCTGTGGAATCTTCTTCACCCTCGTCCAATTCTATATCATTTGCTGAAAGTTTTTTAATAGCTTTTGCGGCTTTTTTATCAGGATGAGCTTTATTGTATTCTCTAGTGAAAGCGGTTTTAACCTTAGTAGAGAGTTCAAACTTATCGAACATAACTTCTTGTAGATTATCCATAATATCATCGCGCGTATATCGCATTTGATCCATAGTTTTAATGACTGACATAATATCAGGTTTTAACGAAGTATCAGATTTGAGAGGATTTAGAAGTATAGTTTGAAGTGGTTTAGCATAGTCCAAACGGAAAGAATCATTGGAGCAGAATACTTTAGAGGAAAGATCATCAATATAGCGCTTGTGTTTGAGTCTCTTAGAGTTTTTACCGAGCCAGGCAGGAAAGATTTGGAAGGGCGCAGGACCTGAAACAGTTTTAGCAGCACTTACCACTGATTGTACAAAGTGAGGAAGCAAACTCCAATCTTGTTTTTGGTGAATTCGTCTGTCTATCACGTCACCAACAGATATAAACTCTGCTGCAAGCACAGCATCTTCTAATGAGTTTCTACTTGAAGCAGCGTATGCTTCTTGAACCATAAGAGGAATCATATTATAATCTACAAAGACTAGGTTAGCGGCTTCATCTAGTGATGCTTTTTTATTACCGATGAGTTTTTGAGTGGCTGAGAATAAGTCAAGACGAAGATTGGAGTCTTTATCATTTTTGGATTCTACTGTATCTGCTCCATAGAATTCAAGATTGTTGAGAATAGAACGAATATCATTGCCAGAATGCTCACAGAGACCTTCTAAATCCAACTTTGTTATTTCAATTTTTTCCGCCTTTGCTACTTTGAGAAGTGCTGTAGCAATTGTTGATTTCACAGGTCGATTAAACTTAATATCTAGACACGCATTTATAATTGGTCGCAGCTTTTTCAGCTTCTCATTAGCAATACAAATAATAGGAGTGGAAGTCTTCTTAATGATAGAGGCAATTTCACCAACGCCACCACGTTCAGATAAACCATCCACTTCATCCATAACAATAATTTCCTTAACAAGTCGTCGAATACCAAGTGCCATTAGACCGCGTAGCATTGAAACAGAGCGAGTGTCTGAGGCATTGTATTCTTTTACTTTGTAGCCGAGGGATTCTGCGATAAGATGAACAGTAGTCGTCTTACCAATACCAGGTGGACCTGTTACAATAACACCGCGACTATCAGGGTAACCACTGCTCGTCGCGTCCCAAGATTGTAGCCAAGTAGTGATTTGATTAATTTGTTCTTTATGACCGATAACATCAGCTACACTCTTTGGAGCATATTTATCAACAAACATATCTTTAGCTTCATAGTGTTTCTCTTCAGCCACTTTGGGGGCTTTTCTTACAATAGGAATACCTAGTTTGATGGCTTGTTTATAGCGCCACGATTCTGTAATAGGTCTGCCATCATTACATTCGGTACCGACATGGAGTTTGTAGCCTGGAAGTAAAACTTTATGAACAGTAAATTTCTTTATAGAGTCCCTATTGAGATTTCCAGTAATAGCGATATCCATTATATTACAGTATGTTACTATGTTGCTATTTAGTTTAGATATATTAAAGAATCAAATTTTATCAAGAACTTAAACCATAATACCAGAATATATATAATAAGTTAAATGTCGGATATGGAAACATCTAATCCTAAAATTGAGACTACTGTTGCTGACACTGAGGCGTTAGATTCTGTCATCAAAAATGTAGAAAATCTAAATACACCTGAAGAGCCACCTGCTCATATGGTAAATTCTCTTTATCTTTCAGATGTATCTGTTAGTTCTGAGGATGATCTTCTTAGTATGATTCTAAATGATATAAATAGTAATCTACCAACAGTAACGGAGGTTGTTCCAGTTACTAAGATAGAATCAGATATGGAAGTTACTCCAGAGACAGTTCCTGTTACAGAGACAGTTCCTGTTACGGAGACAGTTCCTGTTACGGAGACAGTTCCTGTTAGAGAAGTGGAAGAGGATTCTAAAAAAGGTAATATTGAGGCAGCTGATACACCAGTAGAATCTGAAGTGGAGCAGGAAGAGGAGGAAGTGGAAGAGGAGGAAGAAGAGGAGGAAGTGGAAGAGGAAGTGGAGCAGGAAGAGGAGCAGGAAGAGGAGCAGGAAGAGGAGGATGGAAAGAGTAAAACTGAAAACAAGGTTCACTATATCCAGCCAGTAGTAATCAGGCGTGATGAGGGACTTCCATTTCCTATTGTATGTTCCGCATCACTTCTAGCATTTGTATATTTGCTAAAACTATTTTTTATGTTATGTGCTTTTACAAAAACAGGCTGTAATAGAGAATGTGTGTGTTTTGATGTTTAAACTTGATTAAAATGCTTTGAGTAAGTGATGTGCGATAACAAAGAGAACGCCACCCCATAATGAATCAGCAATTGCTAATCGCCAATCATATTTATCGAGTATGGTATAGCTAGTAAAATCGTATACAGCGTATATTGATACACCGTATAGGAATGCTTGCTTATAACTCGTAGTTTCTAAGAGCATATATGCCAAGAATAAGTAAACAACAGCTGCGCCAATCCATCGTACTTGAACTGGGGATCCTTGGATATTTTCAGTCATTTTGCGAGCATATATACCAGCAGTTAGGAGCCAAAAGATATCAACCAATAAAATAATTGCAGCGGCTTTGAGTAATGAATATGGATATGATGTCATTTCTAATATAGCCGCGTTTTATTTCGTCAAATGATAATTTGTAATTAAATAGGCCAGATGGAAACATCAACGATTCAGATAGACGCATTTAGTACAAATCTTCACGGGGCAAGAATTCTGTGTCAGGGTCCGTTTCCGAATGGAAGGTATGCTCCGATAATGGAATCAATTCAAAAGTTAAGAGAACCATTTAAAAAGAAAATACTTCTAACACGAGCCACATTTTCTCTCTCAAAGTACCTTCCCTTACAATATGACGCAGTATTTCAAGTAAAAGATACTCACGACTGGACGCTAATTCTTACTTATATTACTTATGCTCCAAAGCCCTTATTAGTTGTAGCGGAGGATGTTCCAATTCCAGATGGATTATGGCAGAAACTGAATAAGACTACAACATTTGTGAATATAACATCATCATATGTATTAAATATTCGTCCATATGATGCGATATTTTTTGCGCCAATTGAGGAATTAGCAACAAGTTATACAGATTATGTATTAAAGTTACTTCAGAGTGTGTATAAAGCGTCATATTCACCCAAGGAGCATAAGGAGGTATTACAGGAATTGCGGGTGGCGTCAGCGGGTGTATGTTGGACCAAATATGAAGAGGATACGCAAGGAGGGGCGATTTATTGGTACGACCCAGTAGCAAATAATCAAGGCGATAGTTTATCAAATAAACAAATGTCAGAATTATTTAATTGGTTATCTCAGCAATTTAATCGTGATTAGAGATTTTTATTACCATACCTTTCTTTTTGTTTTATTCATTATTATTTCATCTCCTTCAACATCGCCTTCAACTCGTTATTCGTCAATTTGTTGGGTTTTTTTGCTTTTTTGGTCGCCTCATGTGCGAGCTTACTTAGTCGTTTAGCTTCTTCTTCAGCAGCTTTTTTGTCAGCAGCTTCTTTGGCTTGTTCAGCTTTTGCTATAGCATCTAATTGTGCTGCTGTAATTCCCTTGCCGCTACCGCCGCTGGAGAGTCCAGGGGTGCGACCTGTCATTTGATAAAGCTCTTGAGATGCGCCAGTTGTAAAGGCGTGACCTAGATCGGCACCACCCATTCCACCGCGCCCTCCAAATTGACCACGAAGGGCTGCACTAGCACCCGAGCAAGGGCAGCTACCGCCGCGTTTACGAGTGTGTCTGCGAGTTTGTTTGCGACTGTGTCTTCGCTTATGAGACTTGCTTCTATGAGTTTTTCGTACCATTTCTATAGTATAATTACATTATTTTTTGAATAGTGTAGTGATACTAGCATATAATTAATTATTAGACCCGTGCGGATTTTAAATGAGCGTTTTTTGAATAAATCGCCTACAAAAAAGATTTTATCCTATTTGAGAAACTACACAATTTGGATAGCATCTTGCCTTAAAAGCGTCCATATTTTCAGTCCCCATTGAGAGATTACAAGAGCCACACACAGGTCTTAGATTATCTGCCGTATCTGTCCCACCATTTGAATGCGATACAATATGACCTGCGTGCCAGTCATCAAATACATCTAACTCCTTTTTACAACAGAAGCAAGAGCCCTTTGTAGAGTCGCCAAACTGGATTTTCCAAGCCTCTCCACGAATCTTCTTAGGGATTGCTTTGCGTGGCTCTGTATTTGCATCCTTGATTGCTACAGCAATGTTCTTTATCGGTACACCTTTTGCTTTGACAATCTCCTGGAATGATACGCAACTATCGTGGTTTGACATCATCGTCCACAAGTAGTGCTCCTTGAAAGCCTTATTATCAGCCCAACTATTCACTTGATATGCCTCTTGAATAGAATTATAACACGCTGAAGCCTTTGGATCTACAGAAATCTGTTGCATTAGCCAGTTCTTAATCGGCTCAAGAATCTTATGCCTATCATCCCTGTTGTGGGCACAAATCATCTTCTTGAACTTGTAAGAAGGAGTATTCATTTTGCTAAGTGCTATTTACGATGGAAAATTGTCAATTTTTACGGGCTTGTATACAATACTTCTATTATTTTAACAGAAGTATTATATATTCTTATAAAGTGATTATACGCGTCTTGCTTTACGTGTAAATCTGCGTTTCTTTCCACCGCCTTCGGCTGGTTCATCATCAGTGTCTGCTTGAATATTATCGTTCAAACTCTCCTTAATGGTTTTTATATCAGAAGCATCAAGGTGTAATAATCTATATACTTCAGAATCGGCTTCTGACTTTACAGGTATAAATGGTATTATATCCCAAATAAAAGCGGGTACATTCATAGCACCAGCATATATTTTAGTTATAAAACGCATTGCTTCTGACCTTGATAAAACCCATACCAATAATGATTTCGTTATACCATCAGGTATTGTAATATATTTACCACTACCATCATCTCCTGCCCCAGGTGCATCTGAAATTTTGAATATATGACTTCCACCCCCATCAGGTTTATCAGGAGAATAACGCATCCATACACGACTTATATATAAGTGTGGTTTTGCTGGTTTTTCTTTACTTGTAGTCAAGTATTTTTTATCTTTACCAAATAATATTTTATCTGATATTTCTTTTAGTTTTATATCGTTATACTGCGTCGGCGTAGGAGTTTCTAAATCTACAACCATTTCTCCATTATCAAACTCTACCATTGTTTTCTTGTCAAACGCTTCCTTCTTACATATTACAGCACAAATCGTAGTTGATATTATAGTTGGAAGAAAATCTTTATTGACTGTATGATATATAAAAAGCGGGTTAAAATGTTTTATTGCTTCATTTGCTTTGTTAGGTATTAATATTTTATTGGGTATAACATATAATAAGTATCCATTATCTTTTATTATTTTGTTTGCCAAATCTATAAAATACACATAGAACATCATATTGCGCCCCTTTTGAAAGGGCGGATTTCCCATAACAATATCATACTTTTCAGGAAACCCTTTTGCCTTTAACTTTGGGGGTGTCAATTCTAAACTATTTGCAGTTAATATGTTGGGCTTACAGCCTTCACATAAAGTTTCAAATATTCTTCTTGCTATGCGATTATTATTGCTTTGTAATTCAATCATATATAGCATATTCTCAATGATATGTTTTCTACGCTTCTTTTCATTTGGTTCCCATTCTTTCAAGCCCTCATCTAACTTATAGAATATTACTACTGGGAAATTACCTATACCATTGGCTGGATCTATCCACTTCAAGTCTGGATTTTTCCATACACTCTTTGGTAAATGAGCCATAACCTTTTCAATTAGTTCTATAGGTGTAAAAACTTCTCCAGCCTCTTTCTTTTGCTTCTGTCTTGGCGTCAAACGCTTATGGATTATAGCAAGAATCTTGTCTTTTCGTGTTGAAGGTTCATGTATTTTTCCAGTCATCTGACGAAAGACCCGTTCGCTACTATTGAATGCGAAATCTTTTACGGCTGCAATCAAAAGTTTAGATAGTAGTTCTTTATCCTTTCCTTCTTTGATTTCTGTTCTTGAACGAACAAGACGCAGAACATTTTGTCGGAGACTACTTCCTTCTTGATTTGTTATATTGCTTTCATATTCTTCTAAAGCACCTTCAAGTGTTGAAGCAGTACTTGTAATGGCAAGATATTTGACAAAATCTGCTATAGTCTCAATAAAGTTGTCTATTACTATTTCTATGTCTTCACCAGGAATAGGTGATACTTGAGGTTCAACTGGTTCTTTCGGTGCTCTTATAATAAGCCTCCCATTCTCAAGAGTTATTTTACTACCTTCTTGTAAGCCTATGCGACCTAATGTTGTTTCTAACTTCTTAGAACTAAACTGCCCTGCTATTTTGCTTACAAATTCAGAATCCATACCACGCTTTATATTATCCCCTAACTTCTTCTCAAAACCACCTATATCTTCATTAATTCTATACTCATTAGAAGGGTCTTTCTCAGCCATCTCAAACAACTGGCGCAGTTTATCCTGAAAGGATAAGGGCTTTGCATCAGAACCTTTCTTCAAATTATACTCAAATATATCAGAATCCCACGAATAAGTATCATAAATAATATCTAAAATCTGCGACGCTGTGTTAGATGATTCGTGTGATGCTCTTGTATATCCATAAAGTGCAGCCAAAGTTCTAACTGGGTTAAGATCCACGATAAACGCAGACTTTTTACCAGGACTTGGAGTTAATGCTCTATACATTTTTTGTATTATATCATCAGGTGACTTCTTTTCATTAAATAAGAATACAACATCAGTACACGGCAAACTAATACCCATACTTAACTTTTCACCTGCCAAAACAAGAAGTCCTTTTGGTGAACTTTGGCAATGTAGTTTTCGTTCAAGGCTTAGAATACTTGCCTTTGGATTCTTACTTATTATATGTATGTTCTCAGATGCTTGTAGTTCCATATGAACTAATTCACCAACCGCATCCGCACCAATATTTTCTTCAGATACTATACAGGCTATTTCATAATTCTCTCTCCACCATTTGTGTGTCATTAACAATGAAGCCCATGCACATAATAGATAAAAAATATTAGTTCCTACACCACCAGTAGGCATAAACATTAACAATGTAGGCTGTTCGTCTAATCTAAATCGACTCTTTGCATCGCTACTCATTTTATTTATACGACCCAATAATGATGGTTCAATGATAGACCCTTCTTCTTTAGCCAATGGTTCACCACCTGCCACTGCTAATATATCTGGAATATCAAATGTCTCTTTTGGAGTTATAAGGCTTATGATATTTTTAGGGTTAGTTAAATTATCAAATATCTTATACGCGTCTTTCCTTATTTTATTTTCTTCTGTTTTTATATCAACAATAGTTATACCTTGCCTTATAGCAAATATAGATGATAGACTAAATCCAGAATCAGGTCTATACTTTCCTTGTTCTGTAAAACGATGTAATGCTTCCTCTTGAAAATCGGCGGATATAAAAAATAGGTCAGGAAATCCAATATATGCTTTAGCCATAGTTTCAAGAGTTTCGTTATTTGCTTTCCTTCTTTCTATAACACTATCAACTAACTCCTTACCAAACCTTTCTTGTAAATTAGATACTGCATCTTCTTGTTCTGTTTCAGTAGCCAAGGATCTAGTCACTAAAACATCTGTATAATCCCAAATAAATGTATTTGCTTTTTGTATTTGATAATCAAAAAGTATATTATAATATGTAGCAGTTAAAAATATAAACGGCAACTTAAGATGATTATATGTCTGTATGATACTTTGTATTTCTAATTTAGTTTTTTCACCAGTACCAGTTTTATGGGCTTCATCAAAAAATACAAGACCCAATCTATCTCTACCGCTTAATAGACTCTGTAAGAAGTCTCTTTTTTTAGCATCTTTCTTTTGGGACGCTATTAGAAGTTGTGAGGAACAGAAAAATACTGAATGTGGCTTAGTCTTTTTTATATCTGATACAGACTTAACCTCAATAAATTCAAAATCAGAAAAATCCTGGAATCTATTCAATAGTTCATCCTTTACCTGTGTCATTGTTTCATTTGGTGCAGCAGTAAGCCAAAATGTATTTAGATTTGGAGTTTTAGTTCTTCTTAGATATTCTCTTATGATTCCACCTGCTATAAATGTTTTACCGCCTCTTGGCAGTACACCAATCAAATAAAGATTATCATCACTGGTCTCTAATGTATCACATACACCCTTAACTATAATATCTTGATGTAATTGAAGGGAAAGAATAGGCTTGGCATTTGGTGTAAAATATTGTATTTCTAATGCCTGTAATGGTGATATATCTGATAAATTTGCTAATTCAAATATGGTTCTTCTTTTAACTTCTAAGAATGGTTTTACATCTTCATTCCATCCAAAAAAAGTTTTTGCTATATCTCTTGTATATTGGCGATAAGACCTGTTGTGTGCTATCTCAAAATCTTTTTTACTCTTCAAAAATACTATAATATCTAATGGCTTCTGTTCGGCGGTTGTTATTTTTTGTGCTGCAGTAAATAACTTTTCAAGGTCATAATGTTCGGCATTCTTTTCATCCTTGTACCATTTTACACTTATTAAATATGTTTTTATATTATCACTTTCTTTTGTATCACAATCTACTTCACAATATGGGTCGTCAGGTTTTATTACTTTTTTATCATTTCTAACGTTCATTAGAGTAATATCACTTATACCCATTGCCCTTGTAGCCTTGCATTTCATTCGTTTAAGAGCATCTACACTATCATCATATACCTCTGGAGCATCTCCTTCTATCTTTTTCATAAACTTATAGTTTCCATTTTGTCTTGGATTAACGTTCTCAATCCCTCCAAAAAATACAAAAAGGCGTGATAACACTTCGTATATATCAGAACCTACTTGACCTCCAGCCGATAGGCGAAATGAAACCATATCATCTAATGAAACTTTTGGATCAATAAATACTTTGGTTAAAAAATCAAAGTTAGAAGTATCGTTAGTAAGACCATAAAGCCCTACTGGAATAACATCCCTTTGTTTTTTTATTTCACGAATGCGTTTTTCTAATGCCTCTAAAGTTGCTATTGGCTCTTTAGTACACGGGTCAAATAATTCATCGCATTCTTTCTTCTCCATTTGAAGAACAGGTTTATTTGGTCTAACATTTTCTCCTGCTGGTAATTCTTCGTCATCGTTATCATTATCGGCTTCTTCCTGTTGTGCCAAAGGGGCAAGTATGGGTGCTTCCTGTGCTAAAGGTGCTTGTTGTGCCAAAGGAGCAAGAACAGGTGCTTCTTCGGGAGCCAATTCATTATTATTAGCATTATTATCTTCACCCCCCACATTATTAGCATTTTCTACATTTGTTTCGTCTTCCATTATAGGCAACAAAGTATCTATCTTGGCTATTTTGGCTCTATCGCCTTTTACTTGCCCTGATTTCTCTTTGGCAAGTTTCTTTGTAAGCCGTAACTTTGTTTTTTCAAGGAAAGCACGATTACGATTTCTGGTTACTCTATTTGTTCGGTATATACCTGACCGAATTTTACTTTCTATCTCAGGATAGGCTTTGCTTCCTTTGACACTCTGTAAAGTAGCCTCTATCAGGGCTTGTTTAGCAGGGTCACGCCCAACAACTTCCATCTATTTATCAATCTTTATATATATTGGCTTTTCTTTTCAGGTTTGTTTATAATGGTTTATGGCACTTAATATATAATCGGAAGAGTGTTGTTTTCCTACCATTTCCTAAATAGGATGAATTCTATTTTAATGGCTAAAAATGCTAAAAACGCTCATTTAAAATCCGCACGGGTCTAAAAGGGAATATTTTTAAGCCGTATAGAGTTAGTTTAGAGCTTGGTGCCAGCAGCAGGGGCGGAGGCAGAACCCATGTGGGTGGGGACACCAGCGGCGCCGCCGCGCTTACGAGTGTGGCGCTTGCCGTGCTTCTTGGAGGTCGAGTGTGCCATTGATTTACTGAAGAGCTTGAATGTACCCTTCTTGGCGATGTAACCAAGAGCGCGTAAGTGCTTGATGGCCTTCTTACCTGCGGTGTGTTTGCGGCGAGAGATGATGCGACCCTTGTGTTTCATTAAATCCTTTTTCTTTAAGCCCCCTGCTGATTTTGATGCCGTCCCATGCCAGATTTCAGCATAACTGCCGACAGTTTTAATCTTATGTTCAGTCATTTCTATAATTATTACAAAGATAAAAAATATAGTCGGAAGTCTGAATAGTTTAAATTTGAAAGATTAAAATATTATAATCCGTATATATTTAAAATGACAACGCGGCCTGTCTATAATTTTGAGGCCTTAACTTATGCAATTAATCGTGATAATGCTATATTATTACATAATTATAATAAAATAACAAAACGTACTACTATTTATTTTAGATGTCATTGCGCCGAAGAATCAAGTAAAGGCTATAAAGAAGAGGATATCATATCAGATAGAAAAGATATCCCTAGAATTAGTTATAAAATTGGGGATAAACAAAAGTATTATTTCCCAGATATTTACATACCATCTAAAAATAAGATTATTGAAGTTAAATCCACTTGGACTTACAAATGTAAAAAAGATAATATTCAAGAAAAGGCAGAAGCTACAAAAGTGGCTGGATATGAATATGAGGTATGGATTTATGATAGTAAAGCGAATAAGATATTAAAATAAAATTATAAGTGATATATTTTTAGTATGTCCGAATAAAAATTGAAAATGGCGGGATAGATTAGAATGGATGCCGAAATGTCTGTGCCGTATTTCCAAGAAACGATGAACTCCGTTGAAACAGGCGCAACAATGGATGAAGATGATTCTGATATAAACACAAGTGATAATGAATCAATTGAAAGAGATATTGAATGGGAGCTCCAGCATCTCAAAAAATATGATAATATGAAACAACTTGATATATTAAGACGCGAAATCGGACATATTGTAGCACATAATGTACTACCACCTGAAGAATGGTACAATGAAAGGTTTGTGTATATTCATACATATTCGCAGCTAGGATGGGCTCATATGGCAAAAAGATTTCACAATAATGATCAATATATTCACGACACAGCTTTATATATTATGAGGCTTCTTGATGAACTAATCGAAGAACGTGGAACAAAGCCAACCTTTCATATTTCTACATATCATAGAGTGATTCACGAAATTAGAAATGTTTGGAATTATTATAGTCGTTTGTATATGGCAGGGGAGGAGGATGCGGATGTGATGGATTTAATTGAGGGAATGATGTCTCTCGGTAGATAAAAATATATGACAGCATCATAGATAAGAGATTCATAGCGATATTGAGTTATTTTACCGTAGAAAGTGTTATAGATATATGGTTTAGATATTCATTTGCTCTTTTTGTATATTCAGCAACTCTGGTATCATCGAGCTTAATAGGGATTTTAGTATTCCAACGGGATTTAACGATAGCTAGTCGTTCTGGTTTTTCATATAATTTTATGCTTCTATCAGAGATGTAGTCACCAAAAAATTTAACTACGACTAATAATTTATTGTATATACCGCATACGCGAACAGCGACGCCTGGATTTTCTAATATTTCCAATATCTCCATTGCTATATTTAGTCAAATGAACGTATAATTACATTTTTATCACATCACCTTATTTCAATTTTTCTTGTGTAGAGGGCTTAATGGGGCCTACTATAAAATAATGATATCTAACACATTATATGGCAAACCGCAAATAAGAGCCTAAAACATTGGTCCGAATATAATATAAGATGAGCATAAAAATTGAAAACTCGTTGGCAGCAAAAAGAGGTGTTAAGACAACACTATCTCTTACTAATAGCTCCACGATGACTCTCAAGTATATTAAAAACGAAGATGGTAACTTCGTATGCCCAGATTGCGGTGTAATAAAAAAGAACCAAAACACTATGTTCTACCATATGAAAAAGCACGAAGAACAACTGACTCACGTATGTAAGGCCTGTAAGAAGGGATTTCTTCAAAAACAAACTCTTGATCTGCATATGCGCTCAAAACATCCTGAACTTATTAGGGATACTACTAACTCTGACAAGAAATTTAAATGCCCATTTGATGATTGTGAATTTTCAGCACTTACTAAGGGTAATTGTGTAATTCATTGTCTTCGAGTACATTTTCAGGATGAAATCAATAATCTTATGGTCAAAGACAATGAAACTAAAATGATTTATTGTAATGAATGTCAAAAGGAATTTAGTAGTTCTTGTGCTTTCTACTATCACTGTAAGGGTTGTATGAAGTTTGATAAGAGTGAGGATAAATATAAGAAGTTTGAAGAAATTCTATCTTAAGACTGTTATCAGAATAACTTATTTTTTTATATCAAAGAAAAATTGAAATTACATTGCCACCCTAAAATGAGATGCGCATAAAATGTCCTCATTTTATGATGTCCACGCTACAGAATTCTCCAAGAGTCGCTTTCGCATCTGGCCACGCATTAAACAATTTCTAGATTTGCTCCCTTCTAATTCCAAAGTCCTTGATATAGGCTGTGGAAAGAATATGACCTATCGTCAAGACCTTAAAATGTATGGTATAGAACACTCACCCGTCTTGACTGATATCTGTGTTCGCCGTGGTCTAAATGTTATACAAGGCGACGCTAGCTCGCTCCCTTTTGAAGATATCACATTTGACGCAATTATTATGATTGCAGTTATTCATCATATAGAACCCAAAGAACACGGTAGAGTTCTTAATGAAATCAAAAGAGTACTTTGTCCTGGTGGAAAGTGTCTGATTACTAATTGGGCAGTAGAACAGCCAGAAAATGCTAAACGATCATTTCATACGGGTCTTAACTGGGTTGTATGGAAAGGAAAAGATGACAATCCACTACCATATTGGGTGATGAACAAAGAACTAGCAGAAGAATTCATAGATTTGCTACCGAGTGGTCTAAAATTTATGAAATTAGATTGGGATGCTGGAAATTGGAACTTTATACTAAAACGGATTACTTATTAGGCTCAGGATGTGTGTCCAATTGTTTAACTACTGAAAATAAGTGATAACCTCCAGCAGCGAATCCTAGCATCAAAAGAAGTTCATATGCATAGCGAGGAGTTTCTTTTTTGTGGTAGCCAATAAATAATAGAAGTGGGGCAATAATAATAACGTGTATGGCATTTACCCACGCCAAGTTAGATCGTGATTTTAACCGTAGAACAAGTTTAAAACCGTGGTATACAAGAATAACCCATCCAATAGTAAAGAGGGTTAGATAGACCCATTGAGGAGTTTCAGCACGTGTAAAACCAACATATAAGAATAAAGGTACAACAATTATTAAGTGAACAATAGCTAACCAAAAATGATTATCAAGTTCCATTTCTAAATCGTAGCAAGTTTAAAAATATCTTTAACAGCTTTTTTACCATCACCTCGCTTATATAAATTCGCAATCAAGACAATAAGAGTTCCAATGTAAATCCATTTTAAAAGTTTAAATTGTAAGAAATAGTCAGATATATATGTAGATATAATAAAACCAACTATAATATACAATATATGCTCAAAAGTAAAGGGATAAATAAATTGTTGAATGCTATTAATACTTTTATACCATAAATGATCCATACTAATTACTAAAAATAATTTAAATTAGATTATTTATTATTTTTATTATTTATTATTTTTATATTGTTTTGCGATCTCATCTACGATCTCATCTACACTCTTAATTTCTTTAAATTTGTCTACAACATTTAATAAACGTACAAGTTTTTCTTCATTGTCAGTAACATTTTCATATTTATTTTTATCTTTTGGATTCATAATAGAATTCATTACTCTATTAAATCTGTTCAATTCATTATAAAATTTTATACTAAATGTACTCTCTATAGAGATAAGTGAATCTAGTAGAAATTTAATTAATGGTTTGATGACATATGTAATAAGCATATCTAAATCGTGTAGCTCTTCGTTAATAATGGCAGGGTGATTATCATTTTTAATATTTCTTCTATCATCTGATAATCCAAAATCAATTAAGCGCATAAGTCCAGAGTCTGAGTCGTATAGAATATTTCCCTCATGTATATCTTTATGATAAATATGATATGTATGCATTGTTTGAAGTCCTATTATCATATATTGAAGAGATGTTACTAAATAGCATAATTCAAATACATTAATTGGAGCGATAATATCACTTCTCATGTAATCTTCTAGAGTTATTCCACAGTAGGGCGAGATAGCATATGTATTATAATCATCATTACCACGTTTAATACTTTTAGATACAGGAGCATTGCAAATGAATTCAACTAGACAGAAATAGTTCTCATAATTTGGCATAACATCTTTAATAGCAAGAGCAGTATCTAATTCTCTTTGAGCACTACTATATTCGGTAAGTTTAGAGATATAATTAGGATTGCCATAATAGGCGGCTCTCCAAGCATTTTGATTAAAGTTTTTATTTATGAAGCTATCGCATTTTGCGGGAGGTCTTGAAACAATGCCAAAGCCACCAGAACCAATTTCTTCTGAACTATTTATATATGGTTCTAAACTTCGAGCACGCCTGTTGCTATTTTTACGATATGTTCGTCCTCTTTTGCCTCTATTAAGACTTTGGCTACGTCGTCGTCTTGTATTTGATTTGACTGACTTCACAGTGTGATTTGAAGACATCCTACTATTCGGAAGGATATTTAATTTGTAAAGTACTTAAGAAAATATAAGACCCTAAAGGTAGATGGATAAAACAAATAAAATAGGTCGCTATAGAAGTTATACAGCATATTCAGAAGAAAATGGGAAGCTAGTGCCATCAATTGAACCACAAGAGAAGAATGTTAAGTGTAATGTACTTGAAAATGTGACAATTATATATAGGGTGACTAATGAAATTATAAATATAGAGAAAGAAAAATTGAAGTCTAGCACCCTGCTAAATATAGGCAAGCCTGATATCAATGTCAGCACTAAGTGATATGTCCAAGCTTGTCAAGTCAGTCCAAGATATCTATACAAGGAGAGAAGACTTTACTTGTTTCAATTGTAAACAAGTCTATAAAAGAAAATGGTGCTCAGCAGATGATAAGCCCTGCTACTTTTGTAAAAATTTCTTGCCAATGCGTGATACGTACTCATCAATCCTAAGAGATCACAATTGGCATTTTCTAAAATCTGGGGAGAGTGATAGAGAATTATTCTATCCAGACTTTCTTGATAACTTGAAGAAATGGGCCGATCGCTTTCACGTATTCCCTACAAAGGAGGACTTAAAGACGGAAGCAGAACTGCGTGAAATTAAAAATTGGACGCGTGATGAACCTGATTATGATTATTAAGCACTTTTATAACTAGTTTTAGACCAACGGACATTTCAAACCGGCACTTAAAGATAAACTAATACATTATAAGTAGGAACAAATGGTATACGGAGTTATTTACAAAATAACTAATAAATTAAATAATAAACCCTATTTTGGACAGACACGACAGCCTCCAAATAGAAGATGGTCTCAACATAAACAGGCTGCTAAAAATGGTGGAAAAATGATTTTATACAATGCGATAAGACTTCATGGTGTTGAAAACTTTACATTTGAAGTCGTATGTGAATGTGAAACATTAGAAGAACTCAATGTAAAAGAAATTGAATATATTTCTATAAATAATTCATTATCTCCAAATGGTTATAATGCTGGAAAGGGCGGTGACAATTACGAAAAAACCCAAGAGACTTGTGCTAAAATTAGTGCCTCTAATAAAGGTCGTATTATAACAGAAGAATGGCGTAACAACTTGTCTATTGCTCACAAAGGGCGCAAAATTACAGAAGAAACGCGTCTCAAAATGCAAAAGGCACAAAAGGGGCGTGTTATAACTGATGAAATGAAAGAAAAAATAAGTAATACTCTTCTTGGGCGAAAACCAAGCAAAGAGACAATTGCTAAACGTATAGCAACACAAACTGGTAAGTCTTGGTCGGATAAAAAACGGGAAAGTATGATGGGTCGTAAAAATACAGAAGCAACTAAAAAGAAAATGAGTGAATCACAAAAGGGGAGAGTATTTAGTGAAGAGACTAAAAGGAAAATGCGTGAAGCAAAACAATCAGTAAGAAAAATAACAGAACAACAAATTTCTGAAATAAGAGAAAATATAGAAAAATTACCTCAATACGAACTTGCTACTAAATATAAGGTTTCAAGACAATTAATATCTAATATTATTAATTGTAAAAGAGGTTATGAACTGCCGGTTTGAAATGTTCAGCGGTCTAAAAAGTGCCCAAAACTAAATATTTTTAATCAGTTTTATTATATACACTTAGAACACGAGCTGAGGGATCAATGTATTCAGTAACCTCTTGACCATGTTTATTCCATTTTGGTTGCCAGAATCCAGCAATGACCTCTTGACGCTCTTCACCAAATATATCGCAGAAAATCTTACGATAGTAAAATGCTTCTTTGGTCTGAGGAGTACAGTAAGGAAATCTTTCAGTAGCCAAAGCTAATTCCTCATCTGTTACTTTATCTTCTACAAATTCTTGAATTATAGAGTACCAAGACTTTTCTTTGCTACTACACGCATCACTCTGTGCCTCTTTGGTTCTCCATAATACTTTATCTGGTAAAATAATAGTTTCATCAAATGCTTTTCGTAAAAACCATTTCTCCATATTTTTATAGGTCGGCATACGCGCATCACCAGGAATAGTCCAATATGCTTTAATAAATTCAGGATCTAATAATGGTACTCGACCCTCTAATCCCCATCGACAAATACAACGATCCGCACGTTTTACATCGTAATAATGGATATTTTTTACATACTCCTTAGAGCATTGATGAAGAGCAGTTCCATTAGGGGCATACCAATTAAAAAGATAGGATGATGCTATCTCATCAACCCCTTCACCTACCATAACAACTTTACAATCTGTATTTTGACCAATATATTTAGATACTAAATACTGTACAACAGAAGCTCTCACGGTCGTTGTATCCCAAGATTCTATAGTACGAATTACATCAGGAATAGCGGCTAAACCTTCTTCAGGAGTAAAAAGGACTTCTGTATGTGTTGATCCAATATGTTCTGCAACCATTCGTGCATACTTTAAATCTGTACCAACCCCTTTTCCATCTTCTCCTTTTATAGAGCAGCAAAAAGTGCGAATGGGTTTACCAAGAATCTTAGCACTAATTGCCGCAACTAGAGAAGAATCTACACCACCAGAAAGCAAAAAGGCAAAAGGCTTATCCGCATTGAGACGGCGACGAACAGAGTTTAGAACAGCAGTCTGTACAGCCTTCAAATATTCCACCTCAGATAAATTTATAGGCACTACATCATAGACTGTGGAATAATTATACTTATCACAAGAGAGATTATCTAGTTCATCCAGAGTATAAGTAAAGATGTGACCAGGAGGAAATTCAGTAATTTTGTGGGGCTGTGAGAGACCGCCCTTGATTTCAGAAGCAAAGAAGAGAGTCTCCATGGAGTCAGGTGTGTAGTAAAGCGGTCGCACACCAATTTCATCACGGCCCACAATAACTTTTTTCAGATTCTTCAAATGGTCAAACTCATATAAAATAAAAGCAAACTCACCTTTTACATCTTCTTTAATAAATCGACAAAACTCATCTGTTACACCCTGTTTAGCCATATCCATATATACTTCAGGAATTACCATACAATCATTTTTAATATGAGAAGGAAGATGATGGAGTTCAATTAACTCTTTAAAATTAAAAATTTCACCATTGCAGATAAAAATAATAGTACGCTTATCATCTTCTAAGATAAATGGTTGATTCGCATTAAAGGTGTCATCCATAATTGCTAGACGATGAAATCCAATTGTAACATTGTTGTAAGTTTCAAAGTAAGAATTATCAGGGCCACGATGTTTCAAATTATAAAAGTCTTGAAATAGTTTAACAATATCCAACTCAGGATTTTTTCGTTTTAGATTAATCAGACTCCAGATCCCGCACATCTTCCTAGATTTTATATATGTACAAAGTTGTTTAAATCACTTGCCATCGTTGCCGCTTTTTACCAACTTTTGGTACAAATTCACTAATAAGTTTAGCATTTTCTTCATACTGTATTTTTAATGTTAGTATCGACTCTTCCAATAATTTAATTTTAAGTTCTAACGATTCAATAAGTTTATTAGGATCAATTCTTTCAGACATTCTATTTAATATATAATAAATCTTTTAAGTTTTTTAGGCTTTTAGGTTTTTATATATTGCGCATTGTAGCACAGAATGAATTATGTTCTAATAGTTTATCGGCTTGTACTAATGCGCTTTCTATCCAACACTGATTAACCGCAAATGATTCACCACACATAAATAAATTAGGGAATTTTTCTGGCAGCGGGCGCAGCGATTTAGTACTCTCTTCTTCTACATCGTAATTTCCAGGTAGCCAATATGTACATCCTGAAACCCAAGGATGTTGTTTAAAGAAGATAGGATTAGGAATAGACCTATCAGGAAATAACTTTCTAATCTCAGCCATTACCAAATCCTTAACATTTTCTTCACCGTGTTCAGCCGCAGACTCATCTTGCTTAATCCACCACTTCGCATCATCGCCATCAGTATATGAAATCATAACAATCCCCCGCTTCCCATTAACTGGGATAATATAACGAATAGGCGAATTAGTAACTATTTTATTAAGACCTGAAAACCATGACACACCACTCTTAGTAGGAAATATAGCATACATACGCAGCAGCGGTGTCATTGTGAGATGTCTAAGAACTGGTATTTTATTAACTCCTTTTATTTCTTTAACTGCGTTATGATGAAGTGCCAAAACAACAGCATTACTAATATACGTTTTCTTTTGAGTTAAATTATGAAATTGACAATCAAGCGTTATAGAGTCATCTATATTATTTGTAATACTTTTTAGAGTAGTATGCATAATAACAGTACCACCTAGAGAAATAAATTCCATCATCATTGCATTAGTTAAAGATGATAATCCTTCAGCACATACTCCAAATCCCTTATTTGATTTCATTTCATTTCTAAATGCGTGAAGAGCTAAATCAGCGCGAAGAGTATGAATCTCAGAATAATAAGGAAACTGCATATAAAAATTCTTTGCGCCACTATAGCCAAGAGTTTTATCAAGCAATTCCTTTAATGTATGGGAGGCTAATGTTTCAGGTGATAATTGTGCTATAGGGCCTAGAAATACATTAATGAAATCAGAGAATTTATTACCTGTTATTTGTGGGTATTTATCACTATGTGTAGGATCAGCTATATAATAAGTTTCTTCAGGAATTGGAATTAAATGTAGATTAAACTCTTGTAATAATTTTAAAACCTTTGTATGTGAAAAAGAAATACGCCCAGCACCATTTTCCCACTGAACTTCGCCAACTTTAGGAACATCTTTTCTGAATGTATTTACACGGCCTCCAATGTATCCATACTTTTCAAGAATACAGCAACGTAAATTAGAATGTCGCTTTAGAGTTTCTATACCAACCCGTAATCCTGCAATGCCGCCGCCAACTATTATTAAATCATAATGTGACATTCTTACTAAAAATATATATATTATTCTTTAGTATTTATTTTATTATTTTATCATTTTTATAGTTTATGCATAATGCAGAGTCTATATATAATACCCCAAAGGATAATAACAATAGCAGTGATAATACAGATAGTAGGGAAATTAGATATTTCAATATTCTTCATCATATATGATCCGTGCAGTTCATAGCCGCGCTTCTTGTAATAATCACGAACGCCAATTCCAGAGATAATTGCCATCTGTTCATATCCCACACTTGATGAGATTGACTCTGCGATACTTAGAAGCCTTTTACCAATACCGAAGTGCTGTGACCCTGTGTTTCCATTAGGATCCTTAAATCCTACCTGTTTTACACGACCATACACGTGAAGCTCACGAATCATAGCAGTCTTACCCTTGAGCTCAGGAATGATACTATTCTCAAGAGCGTTGCCGTGACGAAGACGAATAAACCCAAGGAGTAGAGGTCTGTTGGGGCGAGAAATCTCTGCGGTGATATAATACTCAATAGAGCCGCTGGCCTTTAACATTGTTACCAAGTACCGAATATCATTCTTATCATACTTCTCATTTGAGACCTCACAGCAGCGAATACATTGACAATATATGCCTAACTTCTCAGCATCATCCTTTACAATTTGTGCCAAGTTAGACTTGATAGATGTACTGGTATAGCCAAGGTTATCCTCGTGCGCCTCTTGAAAGTCGCGCTGAATTCTGTTCACGCGTACCCAAGGAGGAGTGATGCTCTGGCGATAGATAAGAACACGCTTCAGGTCAGCAGCATCAGGAGTAGCCTCAGCATAGGGTGTCCATTTGCCCTCAGCCTTCCACTCTTTAATCTTAGTGAAATCCACATCAAGACAGGGATAGTCCTTCATATAGTCAGGAATCAAATCTTCGCCTTGAAGAACCTGTTGGTAGCAGTCCATATCGCCTTCAGGAGTAGCACCAGGTAGGTCTGCCATAATATGAATCTCAACTTTGAAGCCATAGTTCTTGAGAAGTTTGATGGCAGCTTTAGACTGTTTGATGCCGTGACCGCGATTGACTCTGCGAAGAAGGGCGTCGTCTGTATGCTGGACACCAATCTCAACACGAGTGATTCCATAGCGGCGAAATCGTATAATCTCGGCATCCTTAATCTCATCAGGTCGTGTCTCAACGCCGAGACCGACAACGTGAACTTTTGCGGTTACATTGATGGCCTGTTCCTCCTCAATAGTGCCACGTGGTCTAGGATTTTCAGGATCCTCATAGTAGGTGTTAGCTGAATAGTAGAGGTCACGTATAAAGGTATCTGCGAGGTCTTTGTCATAACAGCTGAAGGTGCCACCGAGAACACGGAACTCAAGTTTGTCGATGGGATGACCGTTCTTTTCGAGCACATCGAGGCGATTGTAGACTTGCTTAACGGTATCGAAGTCAACAACAAGGGCGCGCTTGAAGACATCCTCATTGCTAAGATAGCTGCGAGGCATACCAGGCTCATTAGGACAGAAGTGACAATTGTATTTACAGCTAAACTGGTTTGGAGGAAGAGAGATACTGACATTTACAATGCCACTTTCACTACGAACACTCTTAGTAATGAGAGCATTCCATAGTGGTTCTATGTAGGGATAATGTGGAAGGCTTTTCTTAAGAAGGTAGCGATATACCATACCAAGTTCCCTCTTACTGGTGTGGTATTTGTACTTTTTGGCGAGGATGCGAAAGCAGCTATTGAGCCCTTCAATTGTATTATAAGAGGATGGGTCCATTTTAATAATGTCTTTAAGGATAAGTTTGGTTTTGGGTGGGTTAGGAATAAGAGGAGTGGTGGTGATATCTTCAATGCTGTCTTGGAATGCGGCGGACATTTTACTTGGAAGTGAGTATAAGCTTCGCATCATTTTTTATGGGGCAAGGGATTTCAATTTTTCTTTGATACCCGCAATAAAAATAATTTATAAATACTTTAAATAAGAACAAACTCCATAATGTACTCTGTCCCAGTTTTGATGATTATCACTTTTAAGTTATTTCCCATTTCTATATGGAGTTTAGATTTATAAAGGCGTATAGTAAAATCCCTTATACACTTA
>Ga0247841_10000949_pt1 | contig 70775 bp, 54 predicted proteins | sample LaCruzMarch2015__2_FD_192410 | JGI IMG/M metagenome (GOLD analysis project Ga0247841, IMG submission 192410) | Freshwater microbial communities from meromictic Lake La Cruz, Castile-La Mancha, Spain - LaCruzMarch2015_18m | ecosystem: Environmental > Aquatic > Freshwater > Lake | place: Spain... | reverse complement strand
GCCCTACTTCAAAAAAAATGATGACCTGTCGGTACTGCTTCCTGCTAACTGGAAAAAAGAACAGGAAGCCAACAATGGAGGCGGTGGGACTATAATTTAGGTGTGTAGTTTACCAACCCTTTACGAGTATTTTGCTTCTTAGGTGACGTGCCTTTTCACTTCCGACAAGTAACATAGACAAATTTAACAACGCCCTGAAATTGAATAAACCGAGTACTGTTGTTTTGGTCGGGACATTTATGACATGACCAAATTGCAACTTGTTATTTATCACTGACATATAGTAGGTTAAAAGACGTTTATTTAAACATAAATCCCTGTCGTAATCTGTTGAAAAAGCCTGACGGAACAATGACTGCTCAAGCAGAGATTTTTCGATAATTACTTCAAGTCCTTTTTCTGTGGTGTCAGTTGTCATATTGTTTTAACAAATTGATTAATCAATAGACCGAAAATTATAGATATTGAAAAACTCAATAAAGTTCCAATCAATATATACTCGGTTCTTTTACGGTCTTTTGCTTCTCGTAAATCGCCAAAACGAAAAACAGATTTTGCTGCAAGTAAAAATCCAATGGCTTCATATTTACCCACAAGTGTGAATGTAAGCACTAATATTCTTTCAATAATTCCTATCCATTTACCAGCATCTTTCAAGCTTTCGTCATTTGCATTATCGTTTGCCACACTACTCCATTTCGCTGTTAATTTTGTCATGATTATAGCGGTTGGAATCGTTACTATAATATAACCAGTGAGTATTAGCAAGGTTTTGGGGTTGTAATATTGAAAAATAAAATTTTTATAGAGAATAGTAAATTGCTCTGTATAAATCAGCCAACAAATTACAATGATTAAAAAATGCATTATTTGATCCCCAATAAACCACGCTGTGTTATCTTTCCCTTTGTATGATTTCAGAAGGTCGAGTGCGAAATGAGACAAAGAAATAACCAACGGAATCCACAATGGAAACCAACTGCCCAAAGCGATATAAGAAAGAACACCTGTTATTAACGTGTGCCAGTACAAATATTTTGATTTTATTTTTTGCGCATATCTATCATCAACCCATTTTTTAGGTTGCAGAATAAAATCAGAAACTGCATGAGCAGCGACAAGTCTTAACAATAAATCGAGATGGATGTAACTCATAGTTTAGATGATATTAAGTTTTCAAAACGTTTTCTTAATAAATCGATGCTTTCAATTTTACCTGTAACCAATCTTTTGCGTAAGGAAGGTTGTGATATATTTAAAAGCTCTGCTAATGTCTTTTGCGTTTCGTTTTGCAACAAGTACAAATAAAATGCTTCTGCCTGAAAAATTGACCATTCACTTACTATTGCATCGGCAAATGAAAATGATACCTCCAATTCGGAATTAACATCTTGCCAAGGCGTTTGAATTTTTAAGCGATGCTCTGACTTTGTTATACGGTCAAGTGTTGTGCCCGAAAACTGAAATGCCTGACCATCCGATTCTATTGTTTTTTTTGTACTGAAACCTATACTGCCAATACCTATTGCAATGCGGGCATCCCAATTTTCTTTAATCGAGTGTTTTTTTTCTTCTTTATTTATGCCGATACTCCTCAGTTTCGCCCTTATGAGCAAACTGATTAACAGTGACAATTCGGTTTTTTTGATTACAGCCTGGAAGCTATCACCTCTAAATATTTCAAAAGGAGACTTTGTTTCTTTTAGAAATGTTTTATTAATTTCCTGAAAAGAAACTTTTAAAGATTTTAACAGTTGCTTTCTATTTTCATTCTTAATAGAAGCAGAGCTAACTATATCACCAGTAATAACTGCAAAAATATTCATTGTATTATCTGTTTTAGTACCTGTTTCATTACTTGTTTTACTATTTATAGCCCTATGGGGTTATTTGTTATCAATATAGCCTTGTGGGGCTATAATTGCATTATATACACCTTTAGGGCTATAATCACATGCATCATCATTTGAACCTTCATTTGTTGTATTAGCTTGAACATTATAAAGAATAGCAATTAAGCCAGTACTATTACTATTTATTACAAGTCTGCTTTCGAATGTTGCGGTTATTCAGTATGTTTTGCCTGTCAATATTTGAATTTGTAAGGTCTTTCATATTCTTTAAATTTTGTTCGCCTCACCAATGAGGTGAGTAAATTGTAAATTATTATCTATTAGCAAACTATCACATCTTAAAAATTGTAAAGGATTAATTTCTGGTTGCAGTTCGATTGACATTTTTTAACTATATGGGTTTAAGATTTCATTTTCAGTAAAAACAACTAAATTTTTCGTGGCCCTTGTTAATGCTACATATAAGTTTTTTACATCAGAAAACTTATGGGCATTGAGCAACACAACAGTATCGAATTCCAAGCCCTTTGTTAGTAATGTTGTTCCGATACATTTACCATTTATTTTCCTGCCAACCCTTCTTTTGATATTCCTAATTTCTTTCATTGCATCATAAACAGAAGAGTTGTTGCCATATGCAGTATTGAGAGCTTTGCATAAGTCATTAAATAGCTCTTTTCTGTAACAAATATTTTCTGGCAAATCCTTTATTAAACATATGGTTTGAGAAAATAATTTTAAAGACTTGTGTTGAGTAGAAAGTAAGATATTGTTTTTGATAGGCTCAATAATTTTTCTATCATCTTCATCCCTCTTAGTCTTAACACCAGTATCATTGAGCCAATTGTCAATTACTGTTTTTTTAAAAAGGACGGCACATATTTCAAGTAAAACTTGAAATGAATTGACGGGTGTGCAGAAATCTAATTTGTGTGATAAATCATAAAATTCAGAACTATCTATTGCTTCAACAAGTCGAAGGCGATTTTTAAACTGCTTTACTATTTTTATTCTTGCATTTTTATTTTCGCTTATCGGATAAATTATTAGAAGACTTGATTCACTATTTAAGAGTTGACTGATTTTGGTATAATAAGCATTAGTCGGGATATACAAATCACTTTCTTGAACAATGTATTTTGATATTGCAGCATAATCATTGAGATTTATGGGCTGATTTGTGTTTAATTTATCTCTGATGGACTTTAAACTATCACCTAATGGAGCATTTGTATTTTTCCATCGCCACGGCTCAGTCAATTCCGAACCATCGAAATCGTTAAAGGCTGTGGAAAAATCTACTAATTGTTCACCGTTAAAGCCAAAAATACCCTGCAATGGATCACCAAGAATATGAAGGGGTAAGTGTTCTGATAATGAAATAATCAATTGATGCTGAGATACTGTACAGTCTTGATACTCATCAACAAACAAACCAGAATAAGTTGCTTTAATAATTTCAAAAATTGGTTTTATTGTAAATAATTTTGTGGCAATTTGAATTATAAACGGAAAATATGCATTATTATCCTGTTCAGGCTTGTCGCTTTTACAGTAAAAGGCTTCAACATACTTTTGAGCAAAGCTGGAAATTGTTTCAATCGTGAATTTACATGAGGGATTAGTTTTTTTTACTTTTTCCTTTATTGAAGCGACACCAGCATGAGTATGCGTAAGGATTAATTGATGCCCAGTTGTGAACATCAGACATTCTGCTATGGTATGAGTCTTTCCATAACCTGCCGGTGCAATCAACAGACTTTTTGATGATGCTATAAAATTTTTATAAAGTTGTTCATAGTCTTGCATCATCCATATAATTAGACAGAAAATCAACTTGTGATTTTATTGTTTTCCCATTCATCTGGCCAAGGTATTTCACTATAACCGAACCTAAGTACACCCCATGATCTATACGCTTAAACCAAGATTTATCGTCTTCTTTTCCGTTATTTTTTTGCTTTCTAAATGTTGCTGCTTTAGAAATTGCATTTCTCATTTCATTTGTATCTGCATTTTCCCAATCTTGGGGGAATGCACCTTCATATTGATTTTGAATTGATTCCTTAACACCTTCATTTTCTTTTTCTTCAATGCGATACTTTAATAATTCTTTTACTCCAGCCCAAGGCATATCCTCAAAAATTTGTCTTTCAATGGAGTTGTTTTTATTACAATCAACGATAGAAATACTCAAAACCCTTAATTCTTCTTTTATAGAGTTTATGCCTGAATCATCAGAATCACAGAATACACAAACTGAGAATCCTAATTTTTTAAAACCCTTACAATATTCAACAAAATTTGAACCCATACCATCTACTAATCTTATACCACTATAGGCAGCACTGACTTTATTTTGGGAAATTCTATGTTGATTAATGGCCCTGCATATGCCAATTTCCGTGGCACCTTCACATATGATCAACTTGTTTGCAAACAAGGCTTCAGGATTTTTACGTATACTTGCTTGTAAAGAACTATCCGCATTTAGGAGTTCAGTAGCACCTCGCCTAAGTAAAAATAAATCTGGAGCATCGAGTTCAACGACAACATTGCTGGAGTGAGTAGTAATGAAGATTTGTCCCTTATTGCTTTTCTTCAAAGAACTTACCAGATGCTGTACCCTGTCAGGTTCAAGCCCTTGTTCAACTTCATCAATCAACATAATGCCGGAATCACCAGCAAGTGAAGTTTGAATAGCAATTGATATAAGACGTTTTAACCCTTTTCCTTTTAAACGAAATGGAATATTTGCTTCATCGTGCAAGCATACTCTATTATCTTTTATTGATATATCTTTAAAATCAATAGATGTGGTCGTACTAGAAACATCGACTCCAAATTCGGTTGCCTTAGCTGCAATTTTCTTTATAACCTCTTTAAAATCGTCAAAAGAATTTTTGTCAATTTCTTTTTTTGCATTCCGAAGCGCATTAAGAACTATATTTTTATCTTCATTGTCTTCACTGTCTTCTAGTTTTAATAAAGAGTACAAAGGGTTGCCCTTACTCCAGGAAAAATGTTTGTCAGTATAATCGGAAATTAGAAATGTATTGAGTTTAGCCCTTGCAGCAGCAGAAAGGATTAGGGGTTCCTGAGTAGCTCTTTGATTTACTATTGCCCAATTTGGCTCTAAACCATCATTAACAGATAGCTTTATTGTTATCGCTTTTACCTTTACTTCTTCTTCTAAAAAGTCATCAATAATTTGACCTTTCTCGTTTATACCTCTTATGTATAGCCCAAATTTTTCATTAATAAACAATTCTGGTAAATCTGTTAATGTTGCTTCTATTTCAATGGGGTCAGACGTATCACAATTATAAAAATCACTATCATAAAATGTGATATTCCAACTGGGAGATAATACATACGAGATTGCTTCTAAAATGGTTGATTTTCCAGAATCACCGCGACCGATAAGGCAAATAAATTTCTTTCCGTAAAAAGATTGATAAAACTCATTTATCCCCCGGAAATTTTTTATTGAAATGCTGTGAATTGTAGCCATGATTTTGAGCTTTATCTATTACCGTCTATTTTTGAGATTGTAAAGTCCTTCATGTTTTATTATTTTAAAAGTAACAAATGTCTGTCAACTCCGCTGATATACTCCCATTCAGATGTGTGGTTTTCTTTTGCCACTTTGTTTAGATCTGGTGATGTGTAGAATGCGAACATTGATTTATCAAGGTTCTGTATGTCGATTTGCTTTGTGTGGTTTGTGATGGCATAGAGTTTTAGAATATCTCTTACTTGATCGGTGGTTAAAGCCGTTTTGGGTAATTGATGATATTTTGTCGAATTAACAGGCTCCAAAATTTTAAAATCGCAAAGAGTTTTTAGGAAGGAACGAGTTGATCGTTTAATAATTTCCGTATCACCATAGCTTTCTACCATTTTTGCCGTGATCGCAGGTGAACTGATTTCTTGCGAGGGGTCAAATATTTGATAGAATTTCTGAGTAAAAAACCTGAGTATTTCGTAATCAATAATAAATTTCGCAAGAAATATAGGTTTCATGTACTCAAAATCTTTTTGCTTACACAGTGATAAAAGCATATTATCTTCAATAATACTGGTGGATTCCTGAAAACTGTAAATAAAAGTGCGAAACAAAACAGTCCTCGTTTTTCTCCTTCCATCTTTTCCGGTTAATTCAACCGCAATGCTATTGTAAGCATCGTAATATTCTTCCGGCTTCCTTCCGGGCTGCATCAATTGAAGGGTTTTATAAATCCATTCAGGTTTTAATGGCCTGTCGTATCCTATCATTTTAATTTATTTATAAAGGAAAAACTATTTCTAAATGCTTCGAAAAGTTGATCTCTTTGACATTTATATTCTTCAAATGTTGTACCAGTAAAAGTTGGAATGATATAGGAATTATATAATTCATCTACCTTGTCATCCAAATTTGATAAATGTCCATCAAAGAATTTGAATGTTAACCGATCACCATCTTCTTTTTTATAATGAAAAAACTGACTAGAAAAATAGGTGTTTGTTTTATCGCTATCAGGAGCAATATTGAATACATCAATGTCGCAGGTGGGATTTCCTGACAAATCTTCATCAATCCTTCCACAAATAATAGATAATATAACATTTCCAGCTGTATCACCTGAATAAATGATATCGGCGAATTGCACTTCCTTCTTTTGTGCGTAGTTTTTTGAAATAAGTTTAGTTACCTCATCGTAAATGTCAGCATTCTCTTTCTTTGTAAGAGTATATGCTTGCATCGGTTTCAAGTTTTTAAGAGCTGACTGAACCTCTGCTTGCCTGAATTTTTGTTTTTCAATTTTGTAATCTATTTTTTTACTCATGGTTTCCAATTTTAATATAAGGCACTACCATCTCTTCAACTGTAATGCCTCCGTGATTAATTTCTTGTTTTCCTTTATAAGTGAACATTTCTCTGCCTTCAGGAAGTATCATAACTTTATCTGAAACAAAAGGAATATTTACTTTTCTTAATTCAGTAAGTTCGCTGGATGTTGCCGGAATGAGACAAGCTCTTTTTGCAAAATTATCTATCAAATATTTTTCAATCCGTTGACCATTGCCTGTTGCAACAATAGAACCATGATCTGAACAAAAATACAGTGCAAATCCATTTTGCAGAAGCGTTTCAATTACCTGCTTTATGTTTGAACTTTTGAGGTAGCTGTTTATGGCATCAAAATAAAATAACTTTTCCAAACCATTTGCCGGAATCTGTGCTGCGTGTGCAATATCATCAAAAAAAGTAAACAGTATGCTTATACAGTCATAGCCAAGCAATGAATCATCTGTTATACTGTCAGAGCTATTGAAAAACTTCGTTTCCCTTTCAGAAAAGAAGGATGCAAATGTTTTTTCTTCATAGGCTCTGCCGGGTGTTTTTATATTATACACATCTCTTGAACCTTGAAAAATGGCTGAACGTGAAATAGAAGTGACAGTTGGCAATAATGCAAATAATTCAGATTCTTCAAACGAAAGGTTCATATCCAGCAAAAAATCTTTCAATAAAAACCATTCTGCCCAACCCATACAGTCAAAACATAGCAATGCTGATTTATCTTTCTTTTCTGACTTGATGTTGTGCAGGATTTTATCAACCGTAACAGGATTGCCTGAGAGAGAAGCAAAGAAAGCATCATTCATTTTTTCTGTAAGAACAAATTTTTCTGAATAAGTGTCAATTACAGGCATTAAGTCAAGAAAGCTGCTGATGTTGTGTTTATGGGAAAGATAAATAAGTTCACCTAAGAGTTTGCCTAACTGTAATACTGGTTTGTATTCAGCCTCTTTGGTTAAAACCAATTTGATTTGACTGATAAGTTCATTAATCTGGAACAACCCAGCATTTTGTTCACTTTGTAAAAGTAAATCCGGTAGGTTTGCCTGGGTTAAAACAATATGAGGATCATTTTTGTAGCAGTAATCCAATAATTGAATAATTGCTTTTACCGGTTGATTTCCTAAAAGTGAATGCAGTTGACCATTTAGCGGTATATCTACAAAAGTGAACTGCCGATGCTCATATTTATTCGTAATAAAATCAGGTAAATCAATCAAGTTGGTAATGATTATAGGGATTTCCTTTTTGCCTGTTATAGAAAGCATATCGGGTATACTATCCGTAAGAGAGTATGAAACCTCGTTTTCTTTTATAAAAGCAGTAAAAGCAGGAGATGACATCACGCCTGTGATATCGGAAATAATCTTAGGTGGTTTATCTCCAAAATTAAATTGTGTGAATATACGAAACTGCCAGCTTACCATTATTCCATTCCTTTAATCATTATTTCTGCTGCCTCTACAAAATCGTTGAGTTCAAAACTGTTTTCAATAATTGCCTTGTCTAATTTATTGGTTACAGTTAAAATATCCTGATACCTGCGGGCTTTATAGCAAGTTTCAAAACCAAACAACAATGCTTCTTTACGAACCTGTTTTATCTTTCCTTTTTCCGTTTGGGCTTTAATTAGCAAGGATTCAAATTCACGGAGGAGTGCTTTCTCACGCTTATCAGATATTTGGATATGTTCAGGCTCTGATTTCGGCCTACGGTATTTATCATTTTCAAAAATGAAATTCTGCTCTAATAACTCTCTTAACTCAGGAACGTTGTCTCCCTGAATATTTGCTAATTGCGTAAAAGCAGTATGAATATCAGAGAATGCACGATTTTCTGACAAAAAGGTATAAAGCCAGACCAATGCTGATTTTTCATCGGCAATAAAAAGGAACATGCTACCTAATATTAATTCATCAATACCTTCTAGTTTCAGCTTTTTCTTGTATTCTAAATAACCGGCAAGTTGATCAGATGCAAACCAAAATCCATCTTGCTCAATAAAATTAGTATGAAGCATTTTATAAAATATTTTTGCATCCATATTTATTTCGTATCCATGCTGTAGATAAAATTTCAACATTTTTGAGTATAACATTTTTTCAGTTCGCTCGATACTTGGACTCATTGACAAATTATTCAAAAACATTCTTACGAATTCTGTTTCAAGGTTAGCACCTGCATTTTTAATAAATTGTTTGGTGAAACTATCCTTTGGCTTAAATGCTGAAATGACTAAATCATTTTTTACTGCACCATTATAAGATAGTTGTTTTGTAGTGCCTTTCTTTTTATCGAGGACTGAAACACTTGAAATAAAAAACCCAGCTTTAGTTATTGCATCCTGAATAGATATCCAAACCTTCGATTGAGAATTATGAAAAACGACGGTCATCCACCGATTTGGTTTAAGGACTTTAAAATATTCCTTAAAAGCAGAATTCATTAAATGATTATACTCAAGAACACCTTTCCTTTGCGTACTATTAATTATTGCTTCAGATTTATTATTTGTATGAACTTTAATCCAATCTTCCATGATAAAATTCAATTCTGAATAGGGTAAATTATCACCAAATGGAGGATCTGTATAAATGTAGTCTATTGAATTTTCAGGAATGAATTTGGTTGTAGCTGTAACTGATTGAGTGGATATAATAGCTGTATTCTTTTTGACTTCTTTTAAAGCTAAAATAATACTCTTTGCTTTTTCAGTAAATGTATTCAATACGTTAATTTCAACTTGTAAGTTCGAAATATATAATGTGCCGGACAATGGTCCAACATGACGACCATGTTTCGGAATATAACGATTCATTCGATGAGAACGGGAATATAAGGAAGTAAAAATAAATAATAGCGTTGGCCTTTCAAAGTCAGATAGTTTCATTATCTCCTCATAAATAAATGAAAGAGCAATTAAATTCCGTTTTGTGTAGAAATGGTGTGTATTAGAATAACCTTTATGATAGCCGGCTCTCCATAGGTCACCCCAATTCTCACCAATAAACATCATTGGATTAGAGGGGGCCCAACATGAGTAATTTTGTTGATTGATTTTTTGAATTAATTCCAAATCTGTGTTATCGGGAAATTTATATTTCTTTGATCTGCCATCAGCGTATGAGATTAAAACTGGTTTTTGAAGTGGAAGTGAAATGAAACTCTTTGTGATCTCATCATATGTGGTTTCAAAAACCTTGTTTTCATTTGAATTTTCAAGGAAAGCATCACAATATGAACATTTTACATCTTCAAGAATTTTATTATTATCAAAATCTACAAATTTGTCAAAGAAAAAGTAAGGTGTCCCACAATGCCTACATTTAAAAGCATCGCTCCATATTGTATAGTTGATTATTTTTTCCTTATTAGATACCAATACTTTATATAATGAATTAATTTTAACGTTAACTTTATTTTCAATAGCCTTGACTGCTGATACAATTCCATCAACCTCAATTTTGCTATTTAAGTTGGCACTTATAAAGGTAGCTATTGGCGATAGGTCCATTAAAATTGAGTATCGACCCGATCGATTTGTAGCTACACCGGTTGTCCCGGTTCCACAAAAACCATCAAAAACAATATCACCTGGATTTGTATAATGTTCTATACAAACCTGTATTGCTTTTGGCGGTACTTTTGTATGATAAAAATGAGCATTAAGCATTTTATCGTTTCTTCCCGAACTAAAATCACCGCGATATGGTTCCTTTTTGTAGATATCTGTATCTTCATCATATGGCTTACCATTTTTTTCAATGAATTCTGCAATATATGGATTTGGGCATGCAGCATACAAAGGCGGGTCTGATAAAACTAAAATATCTTCATCGTTCCCAATGGGAAAACCCTCAACCTTTTTCAACTCAGGAAGCTTATTTTTTAAATCTTCTTTATAATCCATATTTTTAAAATTTCAGTTATTCAATTTTTAGACGAATTTCTTCCCCTTTGTTTTCCTGTTTAATTTTTTGTTCAAGATTATAGAAAGCTTCTCGCAATTGGTCGAGTGTAATCAACTCGTCCTTTTTAAACAGATACTTTATCACATCTTCCTTCTTTAGGGTAACTATTTTAATGTCAATAAAGAGCTTGTTAATTGCCTCAATTAGTTGAGAGGTCAATGGTGAAGGAATATTACCGGTTTTAATAATCTCTTTTATACTTTTCTTTAATTCTGCTGATAGTTTTACGATTTCAAGATGTTGTTCCCGTTTCTTAATTTCGGTAACAGCCGTTGAAGCATAATCATTATGAATTTTAACCAGTGTTGTTTCTACTGCCTGACTTTCTTTTTTAATAATGTTGTAATCACGCACAATCTTCATAAAGTTTGTGGCAGTATCGAAAGGAATCTGATATAAACGGTCAACATCAATGGATTTACTTCGCCAACTGAATAAGTCAGACCAGAGTTGTATTTTCTTATTGATTTTTTCGGGTACATTACAATCAAGCTGAGCAAGAGCCATTATTTGCTGAAACAATTTGTGCTTAGTGAATGTTTCCAATGGTTTCCAATCTACTTTATCACCAATGGTGTTTTGGAGAGCCGGATAATAAAATTCGTTTACGTAGATTTTTTTGAAAGATTCAATTTTACCTGAAAGCGGAAATCTTTCATTTAACTGAATGAATTTGCTGAAATTTTCTGTAATGGTTGTTGTGTCGCTATAAAATTGCTCAAGTTTGCCTGATATAGTTTTATCATTAAGGTACTGTTGGTTTGCACGCAAAATATCCAAAGCATCCTTCATATAAATAATACCGGAATGAATGTTTTTGTTGTAGTCATCGATAGCTTGTTTTAATATCGAAAGGTTGATAAGCGAAACTTTGATTATGTTTAATTTGCTATTCAAATACTCCAGTGTATTAAACTTTGCATAATTTGGAATATCGAGTTTTACCCATTCAATACTGCCAATTGCAACAAAATAGTCATTCAAATCTTTTGAATTAATGAAAATATTATCCTTCCTTGTTAAGGTGTCAACCTGTAAACTCAGTGCTTTGATGTCGTCATTGATTGATTTTACTGCCTTTTTATATTCGGTAAATCCTTCATTTCTTGTATTCTCCTTAAGAATCATATTGCCATTCAGACCTAAAGCATTCATCAGATTGCAAGCAAAATCGTATGAAAGGTCGTCTTTCTTTATGGCATAGATAATATTGTCAAACTGGCTTAAACTCTTGAATTTTTCACTGATGTTGGAAATATCGAAATCGTCTCCACCACCTTTTGACTTTAAGGATATTTTGCCAAGTGTAGTTAAGACAATCAGAAAGAAATGAGTGATTTCAGGCTCCAAACCATATGGAGCAACTGTAAGCAATGGCTGAATCTCTTTTTCAATGTCAACAACTTTACCATTCTTTGAATAAATAGTAGTAAGTACAATTTGGGCTAATTTATTACCGGAAATATCAATGTCTCCATTTGCATTAGTGATATTTAACGTAGAAATGAAGGACCTTGACCGTGCTGTAAGCGATTTAGAATTACCTGCCGTAATTTCGTCAGCAATTTGTGATAATGAATTAACTATATTGCTACCGGTTAACATTTCAGCATACTTTGGGTGTTCAGGGTAAACATCATTAAAGCATTTATCAAATACTTTCTTTTTAAGTTCAGAAATAATTTCAGAAATATTATTAAACTCTTTACCAAGTGTGGATTGAACAGAAATAATATTTCCATTCAATTCTACTCCGGAAAGGAAATAAATGCACCTTGCTAAACGATATTTAATGCCTGTTATGGTAGTTCCGGCAGGATTACGATAACCTTCGAGAGCTTCCTGTAATTTCTTCTGCATGGCAGTTGTCATTACATTCTTTGAAATCAAAGATTTAATAGCAACAATTCTTTTTATCAGTTCAATGTTTTCCTTATGGTCTTTGCTTTCAAGTTTGATTTTTACATTTAGCTGATTCTTACAGTAGGTAATGGGTTTCTTTTTAGAAAACGGAGAAACAAAGTTTATTACATAATCTGTATTCTCTATGGAGTTAATTTCCTGGTCTTTCCTTTGAAAAACAATAAACCCTTTACGAAATGATTTAACTGACACCCAGGCACATTCATCAATGAATAAATTCGGTGTGTTCTTATAATACTCCAAGTCAAGAATTTCTCTTATCTGTTCAAAAAGTACATTTTCCTGAAGATCAGTATCGCTAGAAACAGCAACAATTTCCTTTTCGATTTTTTCTTCCGGGTCGCCACCAACAATATGAGGATCGAATTTGAAATAATCGTTACCTGAAACTTCGTCTTTGACAATTTTGATATAAAAACCATCTGTTGCCTCTCTGATTTTTTTGATAATCATTGAAACCTGCATAAATGATTCTATGGCTTTATTCTGTGGTAGAATTAAAAGCTGTTCGGCTAATTCCTTTGATGTTGCGCCGTTTTGACCTTTGCTCCATAAAGAATAAATTGCAAGAGCTTTTAATAATTTACTTGCGTCGGCATGCTGTTTTTCATCAAGATTGGTAATGATTTTCTGTTGAATAATGTTTACCACCTTCACAACATCATAAACATCTTCAAGGTTTCTGATATTTGGGTTATTTTCGAGCAGGTCAAAAATTCTATCAAATGTAAAGAAGTAGGGGAATGGCAGACCAATAGCATGTTTTAATTCTGTTTGAGCAAATTGAATTGCACCTCGTTTTTCAAAATAAGGCAATTCATGAAATAGATTTAGGAGCGATGGAGTAAAAGGGAACAGTTCAACAAATTTTTCCTGATTATTTGCTATATCCTCAATTTTCTCAATATAAGGTTTTAGCTTTTGATTAAGTTCTGCCTTTTGTTGAGAAGTTTTTGGCACAATACGTTGAGCTATTACCTGGCTAACCGCTTCTTTACGAATTACAATATTCTGAAACCTCTGGCTTATTCTTTCTTCATCGGCTGCAATGTTTTGTAACTTCGGGCTTGAATAAATGTCTTCTTGCATTGAAGTAACAAAAAGCATATCCTGATCCTGACATACTTGAGCAACGATTCTAAGAAATTGAAAATCTCTTTTAATTTCATTCTGTACTTTTGTTTGGATGAAGTCAGAAACTTCATCAACAATAACAAGCAACCCTCTGGCAGAATCGTTGTTCTTTAAAGCCAATATTATATTAGTAATATGTTCTTTCAAATCTATGATTTCAGGTGTCCAGATTGGTATTTCAATATTGTATTCTCTTTTAATCTGCTTTTCAAGTTCTTTGAAAAAGAAATATGAAAGGTCAACATTTACCGGTTGAAGTTCAAACTGAACCGAAAAGAATTTGCGAGTTATTTTTTCAGTGGCTTTTTTTACTTTTTCGTTTTTAATAAACTGCCTTAAATCAGGATTGTTGATAATACCAATAAGAAAAGCAATCAAGTGAGATTTACCACTACCATAATTACCGATTATTTTTACTGCCTTATGGTTCGGCTTTTGAAGATTATCAAAAAAATCGATAATCTGTTGTTCTGTACCTTCTGATATGATATAGCTAGAAATGAGCTCTTTTCTCATGTCCATCTCACGCAGGTCAGAATCAATATCAACCACATCTTTAATAATAGTGTAATTGAATAAATGCCCGATAGCATTGGCTGGTAAATTATCCTTATCGTAGGTAATATCTCGTTCATTTACCTGAGGAATAAAATCATCTTTTATTTCTGAAAGCCTTGTAATGAGAATGTCGTTAATATCTTTGTCATAATATTCTTCTGATCCAGTTTGACCGTAATACAAACGATTACTTATAATCTGCTCATCTTCGAGGAACAGCACACAACTTTTATTTCTTGAATTGTACTTGAAAGCACCAATAGGTGATATTTTTACAAATTCACTGTGATAAAGGATACTTGCATTAGTTAAAATTAGTTTGTCTGGTTTTGAATTAAACCATTCCTTTATCTTTTGACCAATATCATGATTTACGACAACTTTATTATTATCGAGTTCTTTATAAAGTTCTTGTAATTCAATACCAACATCAATTAAAGTATGTTTTTGTTGAGAAAGGTAACTTATAATATTCTGGATTTTTGCTTCATCACTGCCAACAACTGCCCAAAGTTTAAAACGAAGGCTATTAGCTAATGACAAATAGGTATCGATGTGCTTAATGTTATCTTCCATGTTATTTTGAATTATTGTTATCGATTTTTTTTCCTGCAATCCTCAGTGCTTGCTTTGCAACATTCTCATTCTTCAATACATCGTAAACCTTTTCGCCGAGCCATAGAGAGAGTAATTCCTCTTTGTCAACATTGAAAAGTTCGGCAAGTAAAATCACTTGTTCCCGGCGTGCTTGCCGTTCGCCTTTTTCCAACTTACTTACAAAAGCAGTATCAGCTTTCAGGCAGGCTGCAACCTCACGCTGACGTATTTTCCTTTTCTCACGCAGGCTGCGGATATGTTCACTAAACTGGCTCATATTGTTATGTGTTGTCTTGTCAGCTATTGACAAAAATAAATATAAAATCGAAAAAAATCAATAAATAAAGAAAAACCAAAATACTCCCCTTGGATGGATAATTTGACAAAGTTAGTTGAAGATCGGCTTTTGTGTGGTAGATAAATATAATAGCGATGTTGTCATATAGCAACACAAATTACTAATGCAAATAATAGTGATGCTGTTAGACAACACTTGACAAACCATTAAATATATCGTATATTTGTCGCGAAATAACATCATAAAAAGATAATACATATAATTATGCTCTTTTCAAGCAACATTAATAATTGGTATGCAATGAGCGATTCTGCCATCGTAACTGAGATCGGCGGTCTGATCAAGCGCATTCGTTTGCAAAAGAACATTACCCAGCAACAATTAGCGGATAAGGTGGGTCTCTACCGCAGCACTATCAGTGAAATGGAAAACGGCAGGGCATCAAGCCTGCTCAGTTTTATCCAGGTTCTGCGTGGATTGGAAAAATTAGAAACGCTTAATTCCCTGTCTGATGTTCCCGCAATTAGTCCGCTGAAGCTTGCCCGGAAAGAAAAACAAAGCCGGAAAAGAGCCTCGGTTACAAAAAGGAAGACTAATCATCATCAGGATCCGGAGGTACTCACATGGTAAACGTCGCATTCGTTAAACTATGGGGGAAACTGGTCGGAGCTGTCGCCTGGCAGAAAGTAGAGGGGTATGCCAGCTTTGAATTTGATCCGTCTTTTATAAGACAAGGTTTGGACGTGGCTCCGGTGATAATTCCGTTATCCGCATTATCGCAAGGATCAGGAATATTCAATTTCCCGGCATTACCCAAAGAGACATATTATGGATTGCCCGGATTCCTTGCCGATTCCCTTCCCGACAGATTCGGCAACCGGCTGATTGACATCTGGCTTGCAACACAGGGCAGAACACCTGAAAGTATGAACCCCGTTGAACGACTGTGCTACGTTGGCAACAGAGGAATGGGTGCACTGGAGTTTGAGCCGATGATCAAGAGAGGAAAAAACACTCCCCAACCCCTTGAAATTGAAGATCTGGTAAGGTTAGCGAAAGATGCCCTGGAACAGAAAGAAGGATTATCTGCCGATCTTTCAAAAGATGCAGGAAAAGCATTGCAGGAAATTCTGCTTGTCGGCACTTCCGCCGGTGGCGCCAGGGCAAAGGCAATCATTGCCCGGAATGAAGAAACCGGCAAGGTCGTTTCAGGCCAATTGCTGGCCCCCAAGGGATTTTCTCATTGGATTATCAAATTAGATGGCGTAACCAACGACATGCTCGGAGATCCGAAGGGATATGGACGGATCGAATATGCCTATTATAAAATGGCCATCGAATGCGGAATAACCATGTCTGAATCAAGATTGCTGCAGGAAGGAGGCAGGGCTCATTTCATGACCAGGCGATTCGACCGCATTGAGAATAATCACAAGCTGCATATGCAGACTTTATGCGGTTTGTATCATTTTGATTATAACAGTCCCGGAGCATATGCTTATGAACAGGCATTTCAGACCATGCGGCAATTACGGTTGCCTTATACCGATGCCGAACAACTTTATACCCGGATGGTTTTTAATGTGATCAGCCAGAATATGGATGATCACACAAAAAATATTGCTTTTTTAATGAACCAGGATGGAACCTGGAGGTTAGCGCCGGCTTATGATCTGTCGTATGCCTTTAACCCGGCAAATAGATGGCTGGCGAAGCACCAGATGACAATAAACGGCAAGCGGGAGGATATTACCCGGGATGATTTGTTAAGTGTCGGAAAACAGATGAACATAAAAAAAGACAAGGAGATCATTGACCGGGTGCGTTCAGTTATAGACAGCTGGAGTTATTATGCGGCTGACGCCGGTATTCCTGTGAAACAAATAAATACTATTGGTTCAGCGCATTTGATTGACCTGTAATTGTGATCTGGCATTTAGTCCCCCAGGAAAATTGTTCAACCTGTTGAGATAATTTACCCAATAAACTGAGTAAATAGTACTTAACAACAAAAAAGCCCATATTACCGGGCTTTACGTTACTTATACAGTTTTGGTTATATGATCGTTTTGGGCCGGTCATTTTCCGATACAAAACCTGCTGAATATATTCCCCAGGATTTCTTCGGTGGTGATCTCGCCGGTTATTTCACCGAGGTGGAATAAAGCATTATGAATGTCAATGGTAAGAAGGTCGGGAGAGATGTTATTGGTCAAACCATTGAATATTTCATTGATTGAGGATAAGGTCTTTTGCAAGGCTTCGTAATGCCTTGTATTCGATACGATGACCTCGTTCGACAGGTCGGCTTGCCGGACGGTCTTTAACAGGCTTTCGGCGATAAGATGAATATTCTCCTTCCGCTTACCCGATACAAAGACGGTTTCGTATTCGACAAACTGTTTGAATCCTTTGGGGAGAACTTTTAATTTATCGGTTTTATTGCCAATCAGGATAAGATGTTTTGTTTTGTCTTCAACCAGTTCCCTGAACTCGGCAAGGGCATCCATGACATCGGGAAAGGAATCTTCCCTGACATCGAATACATAAAGGATAACGCTTGCTTCATGGATCTTCTCCCAGGTCTTTTCAATTCCGATAGATTCAATTTTACTCTCTGCGGTCCGCAAACCTGCCGTATCAATAAAACGAAAACTGTAACCTCCGATGATGATGGTATCTTCGATGGCGTCGCGGGTCGTTCCGGGAATCTCGGAAACGATGGCACGCTCCTCATTCAGGATTGCATTCAGGATCGTCGATTTCCCAACATTCGGCTTGCCGATGATGGCGACAGGAATCCCATTCCTGAGCACGTTGCCCAGGGAGAATGATTTAATCAGATAAGTTATCTCTGTCCGGATCTGTTCAAGAAGAATCTTCAGGTCCGATCTGTTTGCGAATTCAACATCCTCCTCGCTGAAATCGAGTTCAAGTTCAATCAGGGAAGCAAATTCAACCAGTTTCTGCCGGAGATCTTTTATCTTTTTCGAAAATCCTCCCCGCATTTGTTGAAATGCCAGCGCATGCGAACCGCTCGATTTAGCTGCAATAAGGTCAGCCACCGCTTCTGCCTGGGATAGGTCAAATTTACCGTTGAGAAATGCCCTGAGGGTAAACTCACCCGGTTTGGCTAATCGTAAACCTTTATTGAGTAAGAGTTCAAGTAATCTCTGCTGGATATAGGCAGAACCATGGCACGAAATCTCGATAAGATCTTCACCGGTATAAGAGTGAGGCGCCCGGAATGTACTTATTAACACTTCATCGATCAGCGCGTCACCCTCCTTGATCGATCCATAATGAATGGAATGGGATCTTGCTTTTCGAGGGTCAAATTTCTTTTTAAAGGGATGAAAGATCTCCGCGCATATTTCATAGGCTCTGGCTCCGGAGATCCGGATAATGGCAATGGCTCCGGTTCCGGGTGGCGTTGATAACGCAAATATTGTTTCTTTAGGGGTTATGAGGCTCATCGTCCACGAAATTACTGCCTTTCTTGGAGGATGAAAACAATTTTTTCAATAATTAATAATCTTTTTTTAAAAGGGATTATCTTTGAAAATCAGAAGCGAAGGCGTTCAACCCAAAAGTATCGCGAAAGGAAAACTGATCAACACACCTATATCCAACCCGAAAATCGTAAATATAGATTATGAGTATACTGGTAAATAAAGACTCAAGGGTCATCGTTCAGGGAATTACCGGTCATGAGGGCTCATTCCATACTGAGCAAATGATTGAATATGGCACCAATATCGTGGGTGGAGTAACCCCCGGCAAAGGGGGTACTGCCCATTTAAATTGTCCGGTGTTTAATACGGTTTCCGATGCCGTAAAGAATACCGGAGCAGACGTATCCATTATTTTTGTGCCTCCTCCTCTTGCAGCCGATGCTATCCTGGAGGCTGCGGATTCGGGAATCAAATTGATCGTATGTATCACGGAAGGTATTCCCGTGAGAGATATGATCACTGTGAAAGACTATCTGAAATCTCAAAATGTCAGACTGATCGGACCAAATTGCCCGGGGATTATCACGCCTCCTTCGACGAAAATAGGAATCATGCCCGGTTTCATCCACCGGCCCGGTACAATTGGAGTTGTTTCCAGATCAGGGACATTAGCCTATGAAGCCGTTGACCAGATAACGAAAGTTGGTCTCGGACAATCGACAGGCATAGGTATTGGCGGGGATCCGATTCCGGGTACAACCATTATCGAGACCGTTAAGCTTTTTATGAGCGATCCCGATACGGAAGGTATCGTCATGATCGGTGAGATTGGGGGGAACATGGAAGCAGATGCCGGTTATTGGTTAAAGGAACATGGAACCAAACCGGTTGTCAGTTTCATTGCAGGTGCAACCGCCCCGAAGGGCCGGACAATGGGTCATGCCGGAGCAATTGTAGGTGGAAAATCAGATACGGCGGAGGCTAAGAAAGAGATATTGAGAAATTGTGGTGTTTTCGTTGTCGATTCGCCTGCCAATATCGGATCAACGATGTTTAATGTACTCAAACGCTCCTAAGTCGGGAGTGCCACCTCTTGCATTCCCTTTGATATCAAAGGGGACCCCGAGTGGAATCCCTTTATCGATGGCCGGCGAAATGCTGTCGATCTCAAAATTGTAGTTTTGGCAATCGATGAACCGGGGATCCTGGTTGGACAGGCAAACGTTATAATGGGATGGATCATTGATACTATTGGTCGTCCTGAGAAGGCAGTGATCAAAAGTGTATGAAAAACTTGCCGAACTGTCGCCCGATAGTGTGATCTCTTCTTGATCGGACCCATAAATAATCGAATTTCCGAAATAAGCCCTGATCAATGCATGGGGTATCTTATTTCCCAGGCTGTCGTAACTATAATTACTCAGATAAAGGGAAGGGGAGGAGCGAACCGAACCAGACCAGTAATTTCCAATCGTCAGTTGCCGGAAGTCATAGTCTCCTCCCGAAATGTACATGGCAGCCCCTCCACAATTATCAATCACACAATTAGTTGAAAGCACCTCCGAGGATTCCATGGAAAGACCATCACCGGTCATGTTTTGTATGATCGTGTTATCCAGTTTCAAATCCGGTTGACCGGGATTGTCTCCTGACGACACTACAATGCCTTGTTCTCCGTTTTTAATTATCCCATAACTGATCTGATTACCCTTGCTTCCTTTTTCCAAAAAGATTCCTTCCCATTGTCCGGGAAGATCCCGGTAATAAGGATCCAGCCGGTCGCCCAGGAACCGGACAGGGTGTTCGAGGGTGCCATATACAAGCAAATAACTCTCACTTGAAACTTTAAGTGAGGATTTATTGTGAAAATACACTTTTGTTCCAGGCATTATCGTCAAGGTCGAACCGGTATCGATTCGCAAGGGTCCATAAATTACGTGAGCTTTCAAACTATCCCAGAAAATATCTCCGGTAAGATGGCTGTTTTTATAAAAGAATGCATTCTGTCCCCATGCAACCAGTTTAACCTGCTGTGAATTGCCATTTGCGGTGAAAAAAACAGAATCACTGACTATAAATGGCAGATTTATATTGTTCGGATCAACCGTCACCCTGACAAAAATATAAATACTGTCCTCACCGGGGATTTCAATATCCGAAAACGTCAATGCCGAGATGCCATTGACATTAATCCGGTAATTTGATGACGATCCTCCGGAGAGCAGAATGGAGGAAATATTGATTTTATACTTATTCCAGTTATAAACGACCAATCGTTGCGTAACGGAGCCAACCGTGGCGAATACCGTATCAAAGAAAACCGTATCTGTCGAAAATTCCAGCATCATGGAGGGGTCGGTATCAATCTGATCTTTTTTCCGGCAGGATGAAAATAAAATCAGAACCGATACAAATAACCATAAAAGATAACAATTCGTTTTAATTGGATTCATAAAAATTGATTAATCTTGGCAAAGATACTGAAATTAAGGGTTTCAATAGGAAAACGTAAAAAGGCAGGAATATTGTAACTTTGCTTTTTAATGTTTTTTCCTCTATATTTGAAAATCCTCCAGAAAAATCAGGAAAATGAGTTACGTCAATTTTGATAAAAGCCGTCTTGTTAACCTGGAATACTCCTTGAAGCGGGAGTTGCTCCGCTCTAACAGGGCAGGCTCCTATGCCAGTTCTACGATAATAAACTGTAACACGAGGAAGTATCATGGAATGTTGGTGACTCCTCAGCCAGGGATTGACAACGAAAACCATGTACTATTATCGTCCTTAGATGAAACGATCATTCAAAGAGAAGCCGAATTCAATCTTGGAATTCATAAATATCCGGGAAATATGTATAATCCCAAGGGGCATAAATATATCCGGGATTTTACAACGGATCCGTTTCCAAAACTGACTTACCGGGTTGGTGGCGTCATTCTTACGAAAGAGATGATTTTTATCACCCATGAAAGCCGGATGATCATCAAATATACGCTGGAGGAAGCTCATTCGCCTACCAAACTCAGGCTAAGACCCTTTCTTGCATTCCGGAATGTTCATACTCTTTGCCGGGAAAATATTTTTGCGGATAAAAAGTATGAAGAAGTAGAGAATGGGATCAAAATTCGTATGTATCAGGGATATACCGATCTGATCATGCAACTGTCAAAACCCATTGAATATACTCATGTTCCCGACTGGTTTTATAATATCGAATACCAGGAAGAAATGGAAAGAGGTTATGAGTACCAGGAGGATCTTTATACTCCGGGTTTCTTTGAATTTGATATTAAGAAAGGAGAAAGTGTCTGTTTTTCAGCCGGTACGGATTCGCTTGATTCCGGATCTATAAAACGGGCATTCACCGTAGAACGTCGTAACCGGATTCCGCGTGATAATTTTGTGAATTGCCTGGCTAATTCAGCACAACAGTTTATTATAAAAAAAGGAAAATATACTGAAATTAAAGCGGGTTTTCCATGGTTTGGAAAAAATGGCAGAGATACCTTTATTTCTTTACCGGGTCTTACCCTGGTACCTGGCAATATTAAAACCTGTAAAGCCGTTATTGACACCATGCTTGCTGATTTGAAAGGTCCTTTATTCCCTTCCTGTGATAACTCAATATTATCTAATTCTGCGGATACCTCTTTATGGTTTTTTTGGACCTTGCAGCAATTCGCCGATTTTTCCAATTCCAAGCATAAAATATGGAAAGAATATGGCCAAAAAATGAAATTGATCCTGGAAGGATACAGAGAAGGCACAGATTTTAACATCCATATGGAGCCTGACGGAATGATATATGCCGGGTTGCCGGGAAAGGCGCTGACTTGGATGAATGCCGTAGCCTATGGGAAACCGGTAACACCCAGGACAGGAAATGCGGTTGAGGTTAATGCACTCTGGTATAATGCCATAAAGTTTGCCCTGGAGGTATCGAGTCTGGCGGGAGATAAATCGTTCAGTAAGAATTGGTCGGAGATCGCTGAGAAAATTCCCCCGACATTTCAAACCAAATTCTGGAATGAAGGGAAAGGATATCTTGCTGATTATATTGATGGCGAATACAAAGATTGGACGATACGTCCCAATATGATTTTTGCAACTTCGTTGTCCTATTCTCCGTTGGAAGAAGATATGAGAAAAGAGATCCTTAGTCGGGTAAAGCAGGAATTACTGACTCCGCGCGGATTAAGGACATTGTCGCCAAAAAGCCCGGCATACAAAGGAACCTACTTTGGAAATACCATGGAACGGGATCTTGCTTATCATCAGGGGACAGCATGGCCATGGTTATCAGGTCATTTTGTGGAGGGATATTTAAAAATTCACGGACAAAGCGGAATATCATTTGTAAAGAATCTGTTCATGGGATTTGAAACGGTAATGACGGAACATGGAATTGGTACAATTTCGGAAATCTACGATGGAGATCCGCCATTTATTGCCCGTGGAGCAATCTCCTATGCGATGAGTGTTGCAGAATTGTTGCGGGTGAATTGGTTAATTCATAAATACGAATAATATGCGTGTTTTGATGTTTGGCTGGGAATTTCCTCCCCATATAACAGGTGGTTTGGGGACAGCCTGTTACGGACTCACCAAAGGACTTGTTAAACATGGCGTTGAAGTGTTGTTTGTGGTTCCGAAAGCTTTTGGGGATGAAACCAGGAATGGTTTTAGATTGATAAATGCCAGTGATGTGCTTCTCGATTTCAAAGAAAGTTTTACTCAGGATTATTGGAACCAGATCAAGATTATGGAGATCGGATCAAACCTGATTCCATACGTGGGTCCGGAAGATTTCGAACAGATGGTGACCGAAGATATTTTATCACGGGAAGAGAAGTTTCAATCAGTTTTTTCGAAAAATTACAGATTCTCCGGCAAGTATGGACCAAACCTCATGGAAGAAGTTTCGAGGTATGCCATTATCGCTTCCTCGATCGCTTCCATGCAGACATTTGACGTCATTCATGCGCATGACTGGCTTACCTATCCTGCCGGGATTGCAGCAAAAAAAGTTAGCGGAAAACCGCTTGTCATTCATGTGCACGCTACAGAGTTTGACCGTTCGGGGGAAAATGTCAACCAGAATGTTTATGATATTGAGCGGATAGGAATGGAACAATCGGATTTGATAATAACGGTAAGCAATTTTACCCGGCAAATCGTCATTGAGAAATATGGGATTCCTTCTGAAAAAATCATCACGGTTCATAATGCAGTAGAACCTGCACACACCAAAGAGGTTGATGGAACACAAAAACATGTCAGGGAGAAAATTGTCACCTTCCTTGGAAGGGTAACCTACCAGAAAGGACCTGATTATTTTGTTGAAGCAGCTTACAAGGTTTTACAAAAGGATAGCAATGTTCGTTTCGTAATGGCAGGTTCCGGAGATTTATTAAATCGAATGATCCGTCGTGTAGCACACCTGAGGATAGGCACTAAATTTCATTTCACCGGATTTCTTGCAGGACAGGAGGTAGATACCATGTTCGCAATGAGTGATGTGTATGTCATGCCTTCTGTTTCTGAACCTTTTGGGATATCTCCTCTGGAAGCCATGCGTTCTAATGTTCCGGTGGTCATTTCTAAACAATCCGGAGTTGCAGAAGTGTTGAAACATGCCTTAAAAGTCGATTTCTGGGATATAGATGCCTTATCGGATGCAATATATGGCATTCTCCATTATGATGGATTAAGAAAAATGTTTCTTAAATATGGAAGGGAAGAAGTCGACAATTTAAAATGGGAGAATGCAGCGTTTAATGTTTTACAAGTCTATAAACAGGCCGTCAATAAATAATTTTCTTATTTATGCGATCAATTTGTCTATATTTTCAAGTCCACCAGCCATTTCGTCTCAGGACTTACCGTTTTTTCAACATCGGTCATGATCACCAATACTTTGACGAATATCAGAATCGTCATATTATTCGCAGGGTAGCTGAGAAGTCATACTTGCCGGCCAATAAAATGATGCTTGACTTGATCAGGGAATTTGGATCCGGTTTTAAAATCAGTTATTCAATTTCCGGAACCGCTCTGGATCAGCTTGCTTTATATGTTCCTGAAGTAATTCAAAGTTTCCAGGAATTAGCCCGCACTGGCTGTGTTGAGTTTATTGCAGAAACTTATTCACACTCCCTGGCATCTCTTGCAAAAAAAGATGAGTTTCTCAGGCAGGTTACTTTACATGTCCGGAAAACTGAGGAACTTTTCGGGGTAAAACCGGTGACCTTCAGAAATACCGAATTGATCTATTCCGACCAGATTGGCGAGAACATCGCTGAATTAGGTTTTCACACCATGCTGACGGAAGGCGCCAAACATATTCTGGGTTGGAAAAGTCCCAACTTCTTATACTGTAATACCCTGAATCCAAAATTAAAGCTTCTTTTAAGAAATTTCCGTCTCAGCGATGATATCGCCTTTCGATTCAGCGACCACTCCTGGTCTGAATGGCCTTTGACTACCGATAAATTCGTTAAATGGCTGAATACCTTAAATCCAAACGAAGAGGTCGTCAATATTTTTATGGATTATGAAACCATTGGAGAACATCAATGGAAAGAAACCGGAATTTTCGATTTCTTCAAACATCTTCCGTCTCAGGTTTATGCTCATTCCAATTACGGATTTTTTACTCCCGAAGATTTGTATAAGAGACTTCAAACCGTTGCGTCAATCTCCGTTCCTTACCCAATCTCCTGGGCTGATGAAGAACGTGATTTAACGGCCTGGAGAGGAAATGACCTTCAGGATGAAGCTTTCGAAAAACTTTATTCTTATGAACAGAAGGTTAGAAACTGCGATGATCCTGCGATTCAGAGAGATTGGCAGTACCTTCAAACAAGTAATCATTTTTACTACATGTGTACAAAATGGTTTTCTGCCGGAGAAGTTCATCGGTATTTCAATCCTTATGGCTCCCCGTATGAGGCATTTATTAACTATATGAATGTCCTTTCAGACTTTATGATCCGTGTAGATAATCATGAGGAGATTAAACCGAAGAAAAATGAACAATCTGAAAGTATTGCTAAGAAACGGGATTTAATTTCCACGGAATCACCGGTAAAGAAATCAAAAAAGATTAAGATTATTGCAGAAAAGCCCACCGGGAAACCAATTAAAAAGCTGAAAGCAGAGAACAATTTTAAAAAATTGAATTTTGAAGATATCATTAAACTTTCCGATCGCCGGGTTAAAGAGATCATAAAAAAAATTGACATCCAGACGCTCTCCTCTGCCATGAAAGGCGCCGATACCGGGATAAAAATGAAAGTTGAAAAGAATTTGGGAAAAAGAGCTTTAGCCGGCTACAAAGAGATGCTTAAGAAACTCAGGAATTTAAAGTCCTCCGAGGTTTCAAGATACCGCAAACAACTCGTCAAAGAAATTAATAGAACTTCCAAATAACCATGACAATGAAAGAAAATGCAGTTCAGGTACCCGATTATATATTTGAGACCGGTTGGGAAGTTTGTAATAAAGTTGGGGGTATTTATACTGTTATTATGACTAAAGCTTTAACGCTTGCCAATGAGTTCAAGGATAACTATATTTTGATAGGACCGGATGTTTTAAAAGGTACGACCCAGAATACCGAATTCCTTGAAGATAAATTTCTCTATAAATCCTGGCGTGAAAAAGCATTAAAAGAAGGACTTCGTATTAAAGTAGGCCGTTGGAATATCCCTGGAAAACCTATCCTGATCCTGGTTGATTTCACGCCATATTTTTCGGAAAAAGATTCTGTTTTTACCCATTTATGGGAACAATATAAACTTGATTCTTTATCGGGCGGATGGGATTATGTCGAACCTGCTCTCTTTGGATATGCATCTGGAAAGGTGATTGAAAGTTTTTATCTGTTCAATTTATCTCACCATGACAGGATTGTTGCTCATTTTCACGAATGGACTTCCGGTACCGGGGTCCTTTATTTAAAAGAACATGTTCCCCAGATCGGGACGATGTTTACAACCCATGCAACGGTACTTGGACGAACTATAGCTGCAAATGGATTACCCCTGTATAAAAATCTGGAGAATTTTAATATAGAAACGATCGCAAAAAAATACAGTGTGATCGCAAAAAATTCTCTGGAGCGCATAGTTGCTGAAGTTTCTGATACATTCACTACTGCAAGTGAGATAACCAATAATGAGTGCCGGTACTTTCTTGGCAAAGAGGTCGATTTTTTAACTCCCATTGGCTTTGAGGATGCCTTCGTCCCGGTTAAAGAGGAGTATTTTGAAAAGAGAGCGGTCGCCCGGAAAAAATTAATTGATGTAACGGAATGTCTTTTGGGACAAAGTATTTCGAAGGATACTATCTTTATTTTAATTAGTGGCCGGTACGAGTTTCGGAATATCGGGATTGATCTGTTCATTGATGCGATCGGTGCGATGAATAAGCAGGCAAGGATGGATCAGCATGTAGTTGCTTTTATTGCCGCCCCTGCATATCAGCTTGGGCCGAGGAAGGAACTTCTGGATAGAATGAGGAATAAGAACTCAAATCATCCCATGAAAGAGGAGTATCTGACTCACTATATCAATGAACCTGAAAATGATCCGATTCTTAACAGGATTAAGCTAAACAAGCTTTTCAATACAGCCGAAGATAAGGTAAAAATAGTATTTGTTCCAGTTTACCTGAACGGTTCCGATGGAATTTTTAACTTATCCTATTATGATTTTTTGATTGGATTCGATGGGACTATTTTCCCGTCTTACTACGAACCTTGGGGATATACGCCCCTGGAAAGCCTGGCTTTTCACATACCGACTATTACAACGACCCTTGCTGGTTTTGGATTATGGATTAAATCACTTTATCCGACCCTGAAGGAGTGTATATCGGTGATTGAAAGAACGGACGAAAACGATACCGAAGTCGTCGATGAAATTGTGAAAAATGTTTTGCAATGTACCGTTAAACCGGAGAAGGAAATAATTAAGATCCGGATTAAAGCATTTGAGATTTCGAGGTCGGCATTATGGAAAAATCTGATCGAAGATTATAAAACTGCCTATTCCCATGCCCTTGAAGCTGCCGGAACCCGGGCGGAATTATATACCGGTAAGCAACCGCAAGCGATAGTGACATCCGTTAAAAGTGTTCATGATATTAAACCTGAATGGAAGAAAGTTCTGGTTCAACAAAGGATTCCTGATAACCTCGCAAGCATCGAGAGAATTGCAAAAAACTTATGGTGGTCATGGAATTATGAAGGATCGGAGCTGTTTGAGATGATTCATAAAGAACGTTGGTATGAGTTGAAATTTAATCCGATCGCTTTATTGGAGTCATTGACTTTTCAGGAACTTCAGGATTTAAGCAACAACGAGGTTTTTGTTGAAAACCTTATGAAAGTTACGGAACAGTTTGACGCCTATATGGCAAAGATCAAGGATAAGCCTGACAAAATGATTGCTTATTTCAGCATGGAATATGGTCTCCATGATACCATTAAAATATTTTCAGGTGGACTTGGAATGTTAGCCGGCGATTATCTCAAGGAAGCAAGTGATTCAAATGTCAATATTATTGGAATCGGACTTTTATACCGTTATGGGTACTTCAGGCAAAACTTATCCATTTTCGGTGATCAGATTGCCGTCTATACTCCTCAAAAATTCACTCATTTACCATTGATCCCAATACGCGATGAAAACGGGGATTGGCAAAAAGTGACCTTTGCGTTACCGGGACGAAACTTATATGCCAAATTATGGCGCGTGGATGTTGGCCGTGTTCCCCTATATCTCTTAGATACGGATATTGAAGAAAATGTGGAATCAGACCGTGTCATCACTCATCATCTCTATGGGGGTGATCTTGAAAACCGGCTTAAACAGGAATTACTTCTTGGAATTGCCGGGATCAGGATGTTAGATGTTTTAGGGCTAAAACCTGACATCTATCACAGTAATGAAGGACATTCGGCTTTTATCGGCCTTGAACGTCTGAGAAAACTCATTCAGAATGAAAAGCTCACCTTCCCCCAGGCAATAGAAGTTGTCCGTTCTTCAACATTGTTTACTACCCATACTCCTGTTCCGGCCGGGCATGATACCTTCCCGGAAGATCTTTTACGCCGTTATTTGTCTTATTTACCGGAGCAATTGAATGTTAAATGGGAACAGATAGTGAACCTGGGCCGGATGGTTAATGATAATTTGAATGAACGTTTTTCAATGAGCGTTCTGGCGGCAAAGCTTTCACAGGAAATCAACGCAGTAAGCAAAATTCATTGTAAAGTTACCCGGGAAATGTTCCGTACTTTATATGAAGGGTACTATCCCCAGGAGTTACATATCGGCTATGTCACCAATGGCGTTCATTATCCTACATGGACAGCAAAATCATGGCAATTGTTATACCGGCAGGAGTTTGGCGAAGGTTTTATTGAGGATCAGTCAAATCCAAAATATTGGAAAAACATTCACAATATTTCTGATGAAATTATTTGGAAAACGAAACTGAAGCAAAAAGACCAACTTACCGAATACCTGGTTCAAAGGGTCTATCGGGAAATGACATATCGCAATGAAAACCCGAAATTAATTTTTAAGATCCGGGAAGCTGCAAGACCCGGAGCAATGACGATCGGATTTGCCCGGAGATTCGCCACCTATAAACGAGCTTACTTATTATTTAGTAATCTTGATCGCCTCTCGCGAATTATTAACAATTCTAAAAAACCTGTCCAATTTGTTTTTGCCGGGAAAGCGCACCCCAACGATAAAGCAGGACAAGACCTTATCAAACGGATTTTTGAAATATCCCACAAGCCTGAGTTTTTGGGGAAAATCTTATTTGTCGAAAACTACGATATTGAACTTGCAAAATATCTTATCCGTGGGGTCGATATCTGGTTGAATACGCCGACAAGACCTTTGGAAGCCTCCGGAACAAGCGGGGAAAAGGCTATTATGAACGGCGTGATCAATTTTAGTGTGTTGGATGGATGGTGGGCCGAAGGATACCGTCCTAATGCCGGGTGGGCGCTCAATGAAGAATCCACTTACGAGAACTCCCAGTTTCAGGATGAACTGGATGCCGAAACAATCTATACCATTTTAGAAGAAGAAATCATTCCTGTTTATTTTGATGTCAATTCAAAGAACATTCCACAAAAATGGGTTTCTTATATTAAGAATACCATATCGGAAATTGCTCCGCATTATACAATGAAACGGCAACTGGATGATTATATACGGCAGTATTACAACAAACTTATAAAAAGGTCCGGGATTATCACCAGCAAGAATTATGAAATGGCACGCCATATCGCAAGCTGGAAACGTAAAGTTTTACGGGGCTGGGAAAGCATTGAGGTTGTCTCGATCAAAACGCCCGACTCTAACCTTAAACCTCTTTCACTTGGCGAGTCATTTAAAGCTGAAATTATCCTGGATTTGAATGAGTTATCGGGAACTGATATTGGGATTGAGGTCCTTTTTGGTAAAAAAGTCAACGATGAAGTTAAAGAACCTGCTTTTATTGAAGAGATGAATTTGGTGAAATCGGAGAAAAATATTGTTTCTTATGCCTGCGATATTACGATCAATCAGGCTGGTGTTTATGATTTCGTTTTTCGCCTGTATCCTAAAAATTCATTGTTACCGCACCGGCAGGATTTTAATCTCATTAAATGGATTTGATTCTCCAACAAATTCATGTAAATTTGACAAAATTTTAGCCGGTAATTATGAAATTATTGGAAGGAAAAACTGCCCTGATTACAGGTGCAAACCGAGGAATCGGGCGTAGCATTGCTATCAAATTTGCAGAAAATGGTTCCGATATTGCATTTTCGGATATCGGACTGGATGAAAATTCGGAAAGCCTTATTAAGGAAATTGAGAAATTTGGGGTTAAATGCCGGGGATACGTATCTGATGCAAGTTCATTTGAGGCGAGCGAACAACTGATCAGTAAGGTGATCAGGGATTTTCTGAAAATTGATGCATTGGTCAATAATGCCGGAATTATTCGCGATAACTTACTGCTTCGGCTTTCGGAATCGGATTGGGATAATGTCATAAACATTAATCTTAAATCTGTATTTAACCTTACGAAAGCCGTTCAAAAACACATGATAAAACAACGCTTCGGATCAATCATTAATATGAGTTCGGTTGTTGGAATCGAGGGAAATAGCGGTCAATCCAACTATTCCGCTTCAAAAGCAGGGATCATTGGATTCTCAAAATCAATTGCCCAGGAATTGGGATCAAGAAACATTCGCTGCAATGCCATCGCTCCCGGCTATATTGAAACAGAAATGACTGCAAAACTTCCTCAGGAGTATAAAGATAAATGGGCAAATGATATTCCCATGAAACGGGCGGGAACACCTGACGATGTCGCAAACCTTGCGCTATTTCTTGCCTCCGACCTGAGTTCGTACATTACAGGACAAGTGATTACTGTCTGCGGCGGACTTCATACCTGATCAACTGGATCGTTTTGACACTGATTACTGAATCACCTGCATGGTTAATCATTCTTTGCATCCTGTTGGGTGCAATTTATGCGATTGCCCTCTATTATCATACTCCTCCCCGGGACACTTCAAAAGGATTAATCCGGGTATTGATGATACTGAGGTTTTTATCTGTTTCGGCAATCGCATTTTTACTTACATCCCCTCTGATAAAAAAAAATGATGAATGGGTTGAAAAACCTATTATCGTATTTGGAATAGATAATTCATCTTCTTTATTGATGATCAAGGATTCCTCCTTTTATAAAAACACTTTCCCGGATCAAATAAATAAGTTGATCTCCCGATTTCACCCGAAGTTTACTACGGAACTATATTCGTTTGGAGATAAAATTTCAAAAGGATTTAACGGAAAATTCGATCAGAAGCAGACCGATATTTCCTCTTTCTTTACCGAGATTGAAGACCGGTTCTACAATAGAAATATAGGAGCGGTTATTTTGGCCACCGATGGAATTTATAATTTTGGATTAAATCCTTACTATTCGGCTGGGAAAGTTCCTTTCCCAATATATACTATTGCCTTAGGGGATACTAACCTGAAGAAGGATATCTATCTTCAACTGGTCAGGTATAATAAGAATGTACATAAAGGGGACAAATTCCCGGTAGAGATTACAGTTGCTATGGATAAATGTGAGGGAGTGTCGACTTTACTGACGATATCAAAAGATTCAAAACTTCTGGCAACCAAAGAGATAAAGTCAACCACGGAACGTTATACTCAAAAGATTTCTTTCTTTCTTGAATCAAAAGACATTGGTATTCAGCAATATATGATCAATATTCAACCGGTAAATGGAGAAGCAAGCGTAATAAATAATCGTTATGATTGTTTTATCAATGTTCTTGATTCCAAAGAGAAGATCGCAATTCTTTATTCCTTTCCCCATCCCGATATCACTTCACTTCGTCAGGCACTGGAATCGTCAGATCGCTATGAAGTCGAAACGATCAATCTTAAGGATGTCTCCGGATTTGGTATGGAAAAATATGATCTCGTTATTCTATATCAACTACCATCGATCAGAACGGGATACAATATCGAACCTTTAATGAAATCAGGGAAACCACTTTTATTTATCCTCGGAACTCAGATTGACTTGAATGCATTCAACCGGCTTAATACAGGATTGATCATCAATTCGCCCAAACCCTCATTTTCTGAAGCACAACCTGTTCTGAATGATAACTTCTCCTTTTTTACACTGATCAAATCCAATAAGGAATTAATCAGTGAATATCCCCCGCTGACTGCTCCATTTGGAACCTTTCAATATGGCCCGATGACAGATATTTTGCTATTCCAGAAGATCGGTGCGACTGCTACAAAAATCCCATTAATTATTTTGATTCAAAATCCTTCAAATAAAGTAGGAATAATTGCTGGTGAAAATATTTGGAAATGGAGACTATACAACTATTTTCAACGGTCGAATTTTGAAGAATTTGATGAGGTCATGAATAAAATTGTTCAATTTTTAGTCGTTAAGGATGATAAAAGTTTATTTAAAGTAAATGTTGATCCGACCATTAACGAAAATGAAAGTATTCATCTTGAAGCCGAGGTTTATAATGCATCGCATGAATTGATTAATGAACCAGAGGTTAGCATTACGATTTTTGATGTGAATAAAAAGGCATTCCCTTTTGTTTTCAGCAAATCGGAAAATGCGTATTATCTTAATGCCGGTTTTTTCCAACCGGGGAAATATAGTTTTATTGCGACTGTAAAAGTTGGGAACCTGACTTATAATAAAAATGGATCTTTTATGGTCATTCCGGTTAATGTTGAATCTGTTAACTTGATTGCTGATCACAACTTGCTTTTCAGGGTGGCTTCTTTGCATGACGGGAAAATGGTTTCACCGGATAAAATGGATTCCCTGGTCAACATGATTTCAGCAAGGGAGGAAATTCACGCTGTTATTTATACTACCCGGCATTTAAACGACTTAATTGGAAATCTATGGGTATTCCTTATTATCCTTTTCCTTTTAACATTGGAATGGTCTATCAGAAAAAGAAATGGATTATAAATTGTCGAATCCTAAAAATTGCTCTTTCGTAAAAAATTGAAAATTAATATATGTCCTTGATTTTTCTATATCTGATATTATTCATACTTCTTGCCGGCTATCTTTTTGAGCGTTTTCTGGATTACCTGAATGCCACCTGGTGGAGTACAAGGTTGCCAAAAGAACTGGAAGGGATTTACGATGAAGAAAAATACCTGAAATCACAGTGCTATCTGCAGGAAAAACAAAGGTATTCCATTGTTTTGAGTTCTTTTACATTCCTCGCTATTAGTTTGTTCCTTGTATTTGGCGGTATTGCGCGCCTCGATAATCTCGTTCTTGGATTTACTTCCAATCCGGTATGGAGAGCTATTCTTTTTTATGGAGCATTAGGTGCAGTGTCTTCATTATTATTGATTCCTTTTGAAGTATATTCAGTCTTTGTCATTGAAGAAAAGTACGGTTTTAATACAATGAAATCCAAAACTTTCATCCTGGATACCTTAAAGGGTTGGTTATTGTCGATAATACTGGGAGGGGGACTTCTGGCAATCATTGTTTGGATCTATGAGTGGGCGGGTAATTTTTTTTGGCTGATAGCCTGGGGCGTAATAATTTTCTTTCTTTTTTTTATAACGGTTTTCTACTCAAACATAATCGTTCCATTGTTCAATAAACAGAGGATATTGGATCCCGGCGATTTAAGGGATGCTATTCAGGAATTCTCGCTCAGAGCCGGATTTAAGTTAAAAAACATTTATGTGATCGACGGCTCAAAGCGCTCCACTAAAGCAAATGCTTATTTTACGGGCCTTGGGAGCAGGAAACGTATCGTATTGTTTGATACGCTGATTCAAAACCATTCGACCGAAGAGGTAGTTGCAGTTTTAGCTCATGAGATTGGGCATTACAAAAAAAAGCATACCCTGGAAGCATTCCTTCTTTCCATAATCCAAACAGGATTGATGCTTTTTATTCTATCTCTTTTTATTCGGAAAGATGGGACTTTTGCGAAAGCGATCTGCCAATCCCTGAGTGGTTTTTCGGGGATCGAGATTAAACAGAGTTTTCATGTAGGAGCGCTGGGGTTTGTTATTCTTTATAGTCCGCTGGCGACGATACTCAACTTGTTGATGAATATTCGTTCAAGAAAAAATGAATATGAAGCGGATCGGTTTGCTGCAATAAATCATCAATCAGAATCATTGCAATCGGCATTAAAGAAATTATCGATTAATAGCCTTAGCAATCTCAGACCCCATCCTCTTTATGTCTTTTTCTATTATTCACACCCACCTCTTCTGAAGCGATTGTCATTCCTTAAAGATCTTTCTTCGTCGTTACCCAGTAAACAATCCCGATCAGAATAGCGGAGTTAAGAATTGGGATCAGACAGGAAGTTAATGTTACATTAGGTTGTAATTCCAATCCCATAACTTTTTTAAGAACCGGGATCGCAGGGTATTCCGTTATTGAAATAGCTGCGTTGACAGGGAGGTACTCAAATATTTTATTTTTAAATATATAGGGACTTTTAAGAAAAGTGAAAAGAATCGGTTCGATAATAAGGGAATAAAGAGTAAAAACAGCAATCGATAAACCAGTATTTCGAAGCATAAATGCCAGGAAAAAGGCATATATCAGGAAGGTCAGGATTGAAATAAAGAATCCAACAATGAATGGAATGCCTTTACTGAGAATTGCCATATTATCAAAACCGGAATGGGAAATGCCAATGATTAAGGCGCCTATGGCAAGAACAAGGGTGGTGAAAAGCGCCATGATAAAAATAATCTGAAGTTTAGATGCCAGAAATTCGGCTTTACTCATTCCGTTAATGATGTTCTGCCGGATTGTTTTAAAGGTATATTCATTGGTGATCAGAATCATTATGATCATTGCCGGGAAAATCAGTACAAAACGAATGCTGGCAAAAAAGGTCAAATTTTGCCATACATCCGGGAAATAATAAATAGCAACATGGGGGAAAGGAATAGGCAGGTGACGGTTCATATCGTCAACAATGTTGTTTATCATAAACTCAGCCATCAAGATACCGCAGGCCAGAAAGAAAAAATAGAGCCCGAAAAGAATCCAGAAAATCTTATACGTGAGGATCTTTTTTATTTCAATTCTCAACAATTTTATCATGATTTGTCCTCCAAAAGTTCTAAGAAATGCTGCTCTAAACTTCGTTTGCGTTCGGAAAGATGCGTTAATACTATCCCTTGTTGAAAAAGAAAAGAATTAAGCTCACCAGGTTCTACCATTCCTTTAAAATATACCTGAAGCAATAACCCATTTTGTGAAGAGGATTGAAACATGGGATGAATGGAAATAGCTTTTTGAAGTATTTCTGGATTTGCCGATGATAATTCAAACGAATCAGAAATTGCTAGTACCTTTTTGACTTCTCCGGAAAATAATTTCTTCCCTTTATGAAGAACAGCAACATGAGTGCATATCTTCTGAACTTCGTCCAGGAGATGCGAAGCAAGAATAATCGTTATCCCGTGATTAGCGATGTTTATGACCAAATCCCTTACCTGAGCGATCCCTTGCGGATCCAGACCATTTGTGGGTTCGTCAAGAATTAATACATCCGGATCACTCAATAGGGCAGAGGCAATAGCAAGACGTTGCTTCATTCCGAATGAGTATGTTTTAAATTTCGAATTTCTCCGGTCATATAGACCGGTTAATTTTAAGACCCGGTCAATATCATCGTATGTTTTGTCCTTGATATCCGCTACGATCTGAAGATTTTTATACGCGCTTAAGTATGGGAAAAAGTTTGGACTTTCAATGACCGACCCGATTCGTTTTCGACTTTCCTTACCTGGAAGAGAATCAAACCAGGTAAAAGAGCCTTTATCCTGATGTATAAGGTCAAGGATTATACTTAGTGTCGTTGTTTTTCCGCTTCCGTTCGGGCCCAGCAGTCCGAAAACTTGTCCCTTCAGGACTTCAAAGGAAAGGTCGTCAACAGCTTGAATCTTTCCATATCTTTTAGATAAGGAATGGATGGATAGGATTGTGCTCAAAATGGCTTAGTTATTAAATAAATGGATATTGCGGTTTTAGACGTGACAAAAAAATGATCGTTACAACATCTGTTTAAAATTATCCATACAAATCTTGGACGATAATCATGGATATTTAAAAGTGCCTTCATAAGGTAGATTTAACAAGGGAAATTATCTGTATAAAAGGAATACACAAGGGTGTTTATTCAGGTCGGGCTTATTTTTCTTCCATTCACGAATGGATTTAACGCTGATCCATTCAGCGCCGGAAGTCAGGTCAACGGCAAGACAAAGTTTAGTATCCATCTGGCAAATATCAATAATCGACTGAATCATTTGATTATTGCGATATGGGGTTTCAATAAAAAGTTGTGTCTGATCTTTTTCGTAAAGTACCTTTTCAAGTTCCTTTATTTTTCTATTTCGTTTTTCCCGCTCAATCGGGAGATAGCCGGAAAAACAAAAATTTTGTCCGTTAAAACCCGAAGCCATAAGCGCAAGGAATAGGGAAGATGGACCCGTACAGGGAACAACTCTGATTCCGGAGTTGTGTGCAAGGTTAACCAGGTTTGAGCCAGGATCAGCGATGCAAGGAGTCCCGGCCTCGGATAATAATCCAATATTTTTACCGGTTTTTGCAGGCAACAAATAGGAGGAAAGATCCTCCGGTTTTGTATGTTCATTCAGGATAAAAAAGGTGATATCTTCGAAAGATTTAGTAATCCCTGCTTTCTTTAAAAAACGTCGTGCAGTTCTGATCTCTTCAACAATGAATATATCAATCGTTTTTATGATATCCATAGTTCCTTCAGGGATTACCATTATTATCGGACCATCTCCGAGCAGGGTCGGGATTAAAAACAGACTACCGGTTTCCATTTATATTCCAGGGTAAAGAGGTTAAATCGACATTCCCACCCGAAAGTATAATTCCTATGTTTTTATTCCGGACATCTACTTTATTCTCAAATAAAGCAGCAACAGGGACAGCAGCGGATGGTTCAATGATTATTTTCATTCTTTCCCAAATGAATTGCATTGCTGAAATTATTGACGATTCTTTAACGGTCACGATAGCAGTAACATATTTGAGAATTATTGGGAATGTCAGTGTCCCTAACGAAGTTCTAAGACCGTCGGCAATAGTATTGGGATTAAGCGAAGGAATGATTTTTTTTTCATTAATGGATTGCCATGCATCGTTAGCTGCTTCAGGTTCAACTCCAATGACAATGGTTTTGGGAGAAAAGTAGGCAGAACTTAATAATGTTCCGCTGAGTAATCCTCCGCCGCCAACAGGAGCAAGGATAATATCCGGTTTTTCCAGATCATCGATCATTTCAAGTGCCGCAGTTGCTTGTCCTGTGATGGTACGGAAATCATTGTATGGATGAATTTCTGTGGCGTTTGTTTCCAGAAGAACTTTTTTTAATGTCTCTTCCCTTGCTTCTAACGTAGGTTCACAGAAAAAGATGGTTCCGCCGTATCCCATAACAGCCTCCACCTTCACTTTAGAGGAATTGGATGGCATTACGACAAAGGCTTTTGTATTCACCAATGATGCTGCCCAGGATAATGCCTGAGCATGGTTCCCTGAAGAATGGGTTGCAACTCCATATCGCAACTGATCATTGTCAAGGGATAAGACTGAATTTGTAGCGCCTCTTGCTTTAAATGCACCGGCTTTTTGAAAATTTTCACATTTAAAAAAGATATGAGTATTGAATTTCCTGTTGATACTTTGAGAGGTGAGTATCGGAGTATGGTTGATAAAGGGTTTTATCCGATCTGCAGCCCTGAGAATAGCTTGACCATCAGGGAAAGATAATCGGGTAGTGCCCATCATTTTATCGACTTTTGTAAAATATCGTTAGCAATTCGTTCACAGACCGGTTCGAGTAAGTCATAAACTTTTTCAAAGGCATCGTGATCCTCAGACCAGGGATCAGGAACGGAAATGTTTTTTCCCGGATAAAGGACATTTAAAACAAAATCAATCTTTTTCTTGTCGTCACCGTTTCTGGCTATCCGGTTCAGTCTGTAATAGTGCGACGAATCCATGACATAAATTCTATCGTAATTATCAAAATCATTCATTGTAAATAACCGTGATGAATGACCGGAAATATCGATTCCCCGCTTTTGAGCTACTAAAATTGCCCGGGCATCCGGATGGTCTCCTATATGAAAAGACTCAAATCCGCAAGAATCAATAACGGCATGGATTGAAAGTTTGGATAATTTGTCTTTCAAGATACCTTCAGCAAGGGGAGACCGGCAAATATTACCGGTACAAACAAATAGTATCTTCATCAAAATTAATGAATTATCCATACAAACCTAGTTTATCCAAACCGTGGATGATAATAATGGATATTCCATTCGAATATAATAAAAATTAGGATCAGGGAAATTTATAATTTGATGCGCTTATCTAATTCCTCGACAAACTGACGGAATTGTTTATCTGTTTCAACGAGATTATTTACCGTGCGGCAGGCATGTAATACGGTGGCGTGATCTTTATTCCCACAATGTAATCCAATACTTGCCAGGGAGGCTTTCGTGTGCTTCTTGGAAAAGTACATCGATAATTGCCTTGCCTGAACAATTTCCCTTTTACGGGTCTTTGAATGAATCATTTCGACTGCGATATTAAAATAGTCGCATACTACTTTCTGAATGTAATCGATAGAGATTTCACGGGAAGTATTTTTGACGAATTTGTCAATCATCTGTTTTGCAAGCTCAAGCGTGATTGTTTTCTTATTCAATGAGGACTGAGCAAGCAAAGAAATCAGTGCGCCTTCAAGTTCCCTGATATTTGTATTTATGCTGTAGGCCAGATATTCCACAACCTCTGATGGGATTTGAATACCATCATTATATAATTTTTTATGCAGGATAGCAATCCTGGTTTCAAGGTCCGGAATTTGGAGATCGGCGGAAAGACCCCATTTAAAGCGGGAAAGTAAACGTGGTTCTATCCCTTTCATCTCAACGGGAGGTTTATCGGAGGTCAGAACGATTTGATTGCTTTTCTGATGAAGATGATTGAAAATATGAAAAAAAACATCCTGGGTTTTCTCTTTCCCGGCAAGATTATGAATATCATCGATGATTAACACATCGATCATCTGATAGAAATGGATAAAGTCATTTTGGTTATTATTCCTGACGGAATCAATAAACTGATTGGTAAATTGATCGGTCGTAACATATAACACGGTTTTTTCCGGGAATCCGTTTTTTACTTGCAGACCAATAGCATGCGATAAATGGGTTTTTCCCAATCCTGTATGACTATACAATAATAATGGATTGAAAGCTGTTTTTCCCGGGTTATTGGCAACGGCAAAGCCGGCAGAACGTGCAAGGCGGTTGCAATCTCCTTCCACAAAATTGGTGAAAGAATAACTGTCTATGAGTTGAGAATTGACTTTGATTTTTCTTAACCCTGGAATGATGAATGGATTTGGTATTTCTTTTGAAGTGCCTTTATTCAGATCAATAGGCATGGATACTAGGGGATTTGCTGTTGCTTTTTTTTCACTTGTCGGAACATTAATGGTATAGGGTCCGGATTCCTGATCGGAATTGTCAACTATAATACTGTATTCCAATCTGCCTTCAGAGCCAAGCTCTTTTTTCACGGTCTTCTTTAATAATCCGATATAATGCTCTTCAAGCCATTCATAGAAAAACTGACTTGGCACCTGTATGGTTAAAACCTGGTCTTTTAGCTTAACGGGCTTAATTGGAAGAAACCAAGTCTTGAAACTTTGATAGTTAATATTGTCTTTAATTACTTTGAGGCAATTTTCCCAAACTTCGACGGCGTTTTTTTCCATTAATATGATGACCTTGAAAGTTAATTGGTTTTTGATTTTACTAATTGATTTTTTATCAAGGTGTTAGATTTTGTCCGCAAGTCAAAATATCTATCGAAATGAAAACTTGATTTAATTAACAAATTTTAAAAAAAAAAGTGTAAAAAAAAAATCTTTTGTACTTGATTTTTTAAAAAAAAACATTAACTGTTCTTTGGAATAAAACGAACTTTAAAATGATCAGATCATTTCTAATAATCGTTACTTCAATGCCTTATCATCAATTATCTGAAGGTTTATTTTATTGTTTAGAAATGATATAAATTTCATCATTCCTATTCCTCAAACAGTTACAGAAATATTTTCTTGTAGTAATTATTATGTAGACTGAATTAAAATATCTTTCTTGTTCGATTTTAGTGTTCATGTTGTAAAATGAATGTCCCAGGTATATTTTTTATGCGCTCTATGGTAGTTTCTTTGACACCCTCTCTCACAGAAAAAGTAAAGGCACACTCCTGATCGATCTTTTTTTCATGAATTTTTATCTGTGGATTTTTTAATATTTTCAATATTTTATCCAGACTGGCGAAGCTAAACCGGACGAAGTATTTGACTTCAATGTACTTTTGAATAACAGTTGCTTCTTCTAATGCCTGACGGGTAGCAGTACGATAAGCATTAATAAGCCCGGGAATGCCAAGTTTAGTACCTCCAAAATATCGTATGACAATTACAAGTACATCAGAAAGATTCATAGAGAGAATTTGTCCCAGGATCGGTTTACCTGCCGATCCCGAGGGCTCACCGTCATCAAAAGCCCTGTATAAGGATCCCTGTTGATCAAGTCTGTATGCGAAACAATGATGATTTGCGTCGTGGTATTCCTTCCTGATCATTTGAAGTTTAATCCGGATTTCTTCTTCTGTCGACACGGGAAAAGCGAAAGCAATGAATTTGCTCGCTTTTTCCCGATAGGTTCCTTTCGACTCTTTAGAAATGGAGAAATACGTATCGGACATAAAATTGATTTCTGCTAAGTTACTTTTATTTTTATTTTCGAATTACTACTGATGCGTTACATTTATTTTGTGTTTTGTAAATATCTGATATTAATCACAATATAAACGAATTATTAACTATCGAATTTTAACGCATAAGTAGTATTGTAAGGTTTCTTATCTTTGCCTCTGTGGAAAAAAGAAATCAGGGAGAATGAAAGCAATGAACAACCAGGGGATTCCATGTTGAACCTTTGGGAAACCGGAAATATTTTAAACACCATCCGAAGGGCAAACAAATCCGGGATCATTCTCCTGTTTCTTGGTATCATCCTGTTTGAGATGTGCGGTTGCTATATTCTGCCCGGACTTTACCAGATAGCAATAAAATATTCAATACGTCAGCAAATCAAAAACAATATTCCTGCTGAAAAAATCAGAATTATTAAAATACCCGTCAAAGAAAATGCTCACGCCAATTCCTCTTTTTCATTCAAAAACGAAAATGAATGCTGGTATGAAGGAAAACTGTATGATATTATCACCGTAAAGCAAATTGCCAACTTTCATCTTTATTATTGTCTGTTCGATGAAAAGGAGACAGCCCTGATAACATGGTTCATGAATCTTTTTCATCAGAAATTCTCCCTGATCCAGGACAACAATCCTGCTCTTAACTTTATTCTGTACATCAGCACTCTTTTTTGTACCCCGTTTTTTCAAGTCATGTTTCAATCTTCAGTATCTGAATGGATATACTCCATGTTGGGATTTAAAAAATATCAGAATTATATCCTTCCTTACACTCCTCCTCCCAAAATCAGTTTACTTCATTATTCATTCCACGATTGAAAATTGTTGCTTTTTAACCTGAAGCATCAATATTTCTATTCATGCGTTTTGTATTTGAAATACTTGTATCACTTTAATTTAATATTTTGACTCATGAAGAATAAATTTTGCATTCTTTTCCTAATTATTTTCGGAATCATAAATACCTTCTTCCCAACTGGCAGTTATGCGGTAACTGCCAATCCCAACCCTGTTGAATACCGACAGCCCGACGGTTCTGTTTTAACGATTATTCCCAAAGGGGATGAATTCATTCACTGGGCGGTGACTCTCGATGGATATACCTTGTTATCCAATTCCAACAAGGCCTATGTATATGCCTGCTTGTCCAGTGACGGGAAACTTACCTTTTCAGATATTCCTGCCCATAACGCCGGATTGAGGAATTCAGCCGAACTGAATTTTCTGAAAACCATAAACAAAGCGTTGTTTTTTAGTGATTCTCAGCTCAATGGAATGAAATCGTTACGGAAGGGGTCCGGGTCAAAGAACATGACAGACATGGGAGGATTTCCGACTACAGGTACCAGGTCACACCTGCTAATTCTGGCCAATTTCAGCAATACCAGCTCCACCTATACTCAGAGTGATTTTGATAATCTGATGAACCAGGAGAATTATAATAATACGGGCAGTTTCAGAGATTTTTACCTCGAAGTTTCCAATGGTCAGCTTACGATAAATAACACCGTTACGATCTGGGTCACTTTATCCCATCCCCATGATTATTACGGGCCACAGTCAATGTGGGGAACCTTTGCCTATGATGCAGTTGTAGCTGCCGATCAGCAGACTGATATAAATTATGCCGATTATGACAATGACCTGGATGGTAATGTCGATGGAGTATGCATAGCCCACCAGGGACGCGGTCAGGAGGAATCGGGCAATTCGAACGATATCTGGTCGCATAGTTGGAGTTTGATTGATGCCGGGTATTCCACGTCACAACTGACCTTTGATGGTGTTGTAGTAAGTGATTACACGACCATCCCGGAAAAAGGAGGACCTGGTGCCATGACAACCATTGGTGTGATGTGTCATGAATTTGGCCATAACCTGGGATCTCCCGACTTTTATGATACGGATTACGGCACAAGCGGACAGTACGATGGAACGGGATCCTGGGATGTGATGGCCGACGGTTCGTGGAACGGAAGCCCGGCAGGCTCCAAACCTCCCCATTTTAATCCCTGGACCAAGATTTTTTTCACCTGGTGTACTCCTATAACAATTACTTCTCAACAAACCGTTTTAGTGAGAAATATCCAGACCTACCCGGATATCTACCGGTTTAATACAACTACGGCCAACGAATATTTCCTGTGTGAAAACCGGCAGAAAACAGGATTTAACACTCCGCTTCCGGGACATGGCATGATCATATACCATGTGAACGGGAACTACATCTCGTCCCATTACAATGCCAACGACATAAACTGTACTTTATACCAGGGTCTGTATCCCATGTCGGCAACATCGACTACAGCCAACGGGGTCATGCAAAGTGGCAGTTCTACCATCAATAGCTCCGGTTGCCCCTGGCCGGGAACCTCCAATAAGACCGCCTTCACCGATGTCACAACACCCAACTCAAAATCCTGGGCAGGAGCGAATACTGACAAACCTATTGTAAGCATCAGTGAGAATACGACGACAAAGGAAATTACTTTTTGTTTCCTCAGTTGTCCGGATCCTCTGGACCCACAGAATTTTACTGCAACAACCTCCAGCTCTTCCCAGATTAACCTTGACTGGCAGCCGAATTCAGCCAATAATCCAGTCATGGTAGCCTATAATCTGACGGATACCTTTGGAACCCCGGCAACCGGGACAATCTATTTGACGGGAGATACCATCGCCGGAGGAGGAACGGTCCTCTATAATGGCAGCGATACTTCTTACAATCATAGCGGGTTAGACCCGAATACGACCTATTACTATAAAGCCTGGTCGGTTGTGACAGGTTCAACGTATTCGGTTGGTATTATGGATAGCGCTACTACATTCTGTTCTCCAAATTCATTGCCGTTTTCAGAGAGTTTCTCTTCATCGACCCCTCCGGATTGCTGGTCACAGATCGATCATATCGGAAGTGATCAGATATGGCAATTCGGTGATATATCGGACCCCAACCTGCCCGGGAACTATGCCTACCTGAATAGTCACGCTTTTGGATATGGTAATGTCCAGAATGCTGACCTGATAACCCCAACGATCGACTGTTCGGGCTATACAGAGGTAACCCTGCAATTCAAACATTATTTCAAATATAAAACAGGCTCTATGGCAACGCTATCATATAGTATTGACAACGGATATACCTGGACAACACTGCAAACCTGGACCAGTACAACCGATAACCCGGAGAACTTCAACCAGACGATTCCTGAACTGGACAGCCAAAGCCAGGTAAGGATCAAATGGAACTTCACCGGCTTCTTCGGATATTTCTGGGCGGTTGACAATATTCAGGTCACAGGAACAAACCTAAACCCCACCCTGTCAGTCTCTCCGTTAAATCAAGACGTCAGTTGTTTGGCCGATTCCACGGAATTTACCATTACTTCAAACACAAGCTGGAACGTGACCAGCGACCAGACCTGGTGCGTCCCGACTCAGAACGGTAGTGGCAATGGAATCATCACCGCCAACTATACCAAGAACGAATCAATGGATATGAGAGTCGCTCACCTGACCGTCACTGCATCGGGAGTTACACCGGTCGTTGTGACAGTATCACAGGAAGGAATTGTGGGAGTTCCTGAGTCTTTTGATCAAACGGTTCAGATCATACCCAATCCGAACCATGGACATTTCACGCTGAATGCTGAAAAACTGAATGGGAAATCAATGACCGTAACTATTTACGATCATACCGGAAAACTGATCCATTCAGGTTTATTCATCGGAAGCAAGTCGTATAATTTCGATTTGAACACCAGACCCGGAGGAGAGTACCTGATGAAAATTACATACGATGGGAAATGGATAATTAAAAAATTGATTTTGGAATAGTTTTTATTCCATGATCTGACTCAAGGGTGTCTCGGAAACCGGGACACCCTTGATTTTACAATAAGGATAAGAATGATAAAGGCCACATAATTTCACAGCAGAATTGTCATTTTTCCTATTTTTGCATTTAACCGCTGGTGCTTAAATGGGTTTCAATCCATAAAAGTTAAAAGGGAATCCCGTGAAAATCGGGGGCTATTCCCGTAGCTGTATGTTCTCAAAATGTCTTAATCCTCTCCCTGTCACTGTTCCATACCGGAATGGGAAGACTATGAAAGATTGAACAAGCCAGAAAACCTGCCAGTAGCCGCAAGAATTGATCTTCGGGATAAAGATCATGATGAGCTGTAAAATAGTTAAATTTTCATTTATGAAAATAGGAAAATTATTCTTAGGCGCAATCCTGAGCTTTGGATTGCTGAATGGAATTGTTGCAAATTCCCAGTCTTTGGGTTATGTGAAACAGGTTATAACCGTGAATTCAGGGAGGTTTGAATCTGTACCTCCTTACACTGATTATGTCACTGTTCAGGCTTACACTCCTCAAACTGGGAATGTGAACCCTTTTAATACAATTTTTTCGCAGTCTGGTCAGGCAATAATTATTTCAGATAAGATAGCCTTTGTTGCCGCTCAGGATTCTATTGTTAAGTATAACCTGAATTCCATGCAACGCCTGGGTGCAGTGCGTGATTCCGGATTGTGCCAACTTGCGCTAATCAATGGCAAGCTGATTGTTTCAAAACAGTATCCGATTGTGAGCCATTTTGTTGAAGTGCTGGATACTGCAACAATGGGTGTTGTTGCACAAATTTCCGGCATTTCGGGTGATTGCGCCGGAATTACGATGATCGATGATACGGTGTATGTCGCAGTAAACGAAGGATGGATGGGAACTGACGGTAAACTTGCGATCATCGACCCGAACAATTGGACATTAATATCCGAACTTGATTTTGGCGTTAACGCTGTTGGCATTTTTAACCTCTACAAATACAACGGAAAGGTAATCAGTGTCAATAAAACCCCTTATGGTGTTACCAATGTCGGTAGCGTCACAATCTACAACCCGGCAGACCGAACTTTTAACAATGTTTTGCTTACACATATTATAGGTTCAGGAGCTGGAATTAAAGACAGTTTACTATACATGATCATGGATTATGGCATAGGAAGCTTCAATCTTAGTACAAATGCAGTCCAGAATTCAGCAATTATTCCCGATCCGGGGTCGGCAGTCTTTAAATACATAACTTCAGCGGCAGTTGACTCCTTTGACAATCGCATTTACGCAAACATCGGAGATTATATAACGCCCGGGACCTGCCTGGTAACTTTATTGACGGGGGATTCAATTACTTCTTACGCTACGGGGATATCGGCCGAAGCAATTGCAATTGACTACAGGTATTCCCCGGCAGGAATCCCGAATGCAAGTTCTCAGACATTGTCTGTAACCGTCTATCCTAATCCTGTGACAGAGAGATTGAATGTCTCCATCGGTAATCATCATGAAAACGCCAGGATTTTTATTATAGATGGTACCGGGCAGGTTATTTTTTCCAATAACGTGATCGATCCTTCCATAAGTAATCTGAGCATTCCTTGTCAGAACCTGGCTTCAGGATTATATTACGTGATTCTGGAGGCCTCCGGTAACAGATCGGCAGTGCCATTTATCAAACAATAATAGTGTGCGTTTAACCATCCTTTGAAATTCCATGCGAATGTTATTCGTTATAAAACTAAGGATAGTAATGAATATTTTCCCGGTTTTACAGGAATAGGATAGTTCACCGATGAAAGTAAAATAATAACCTATGTATTCTGAAGGATTACCTGTAAATAAAATCGTTGAGATGTTTCGTGCTTCCTTAGGACAATTTTATTCAGGCAATGAAATAATACAATTTATCTACACTCTTTTTGCTGAACATCTGAATTGGCCGAAAACGCGTATTCATCTGGATCCTGAATTTATAGTTCCTTCCGAAAAGGCATCTTATTTTAATGAAGCCTTGCAGGATCTTATCGAAAAAAGGCCGATACAATATATAATCGGGAAGAGTTGGTTTAATGAAAAAGAATACATTGTGAACGCCGACGTTTTAATTCCAAGACCTGAGACAGAGGAATTATGCAATCTCATTTTTTTAGATAATAGTCAGGATCAATACAAGGATATAGCTGTTCTGGACATCGGGACAGGATCGGGCTGCATCGCAATTGATCTGAAAATGAAATTCCCGTACGCGAAAATTCTTGCCGTCGATAAATCGCCTGCTGCGTTAAGGGTTGCCCGTCAGAATGCTGAATGTAATTCGGCTAAGGTTGATTTTATGGAACTTGATATACTGGATTCCGGTACGTGGGGAAAGGTATCCGGATATGATATTATTGTTTCCAATCCACCCTATATACTGGAAAGTGAAAAAGAGATGATGGATGCGAAAGTCAAGAAATATGAACCTGCTTCTGCTCTCTATGTGCCTGATGTTGATCCTTTGAAATTCTATGCTGCGATTTGTAGTTTTGCCAAAAAACATCTGAATCAATCCGGAAAATTATATTTTGAAATCAATGAGCGGTTCGGGAAGGAAACGGTTGCCTTAATCAAAGAGTTTGGTTTTGAAAAAGTTGAATTATTAACAGATTTTTTTGGGAAAGACAGGTTTATCAGAGCAGTTACCCGAACATCCATAAGGGATTTATCATACTGGTATGCAGATAAACAATGATTATTTAATGATCGCCTTTAATTCTTCGAATGTAAAAAAGAGATCTGTGGAACCGTTTGAATAAGGAGCAATTTCATAATGGTTATAGAAGAAACCAATCCCATTACCTGTCAGATAAAAATTATTGTTTGGTTCAATTAGATCAACAAAAAAACCGGATTCCGAAAGGTTTTTCGATAAAGGGATGCCTTGCATATCGTGGACTTTTTTAGTGAGAAGTTCAGATAATCTTTCCTGATACCCTTCTTTAAAAATATTATCCAGTGTAATTCGTCTGCCTTTTGTTAAGTCAATGGAATAAAACTCCTGTGTTTCCAGTCCATGGGCTCCTCCGGTATAGGCATAAGTTAAAATATAGAAAGTAAGCTGATGGTTGCCGTTAAAAAGGATATTCATGAATTTCAGCAGTTCCCAGTTCAGATTTCCGGCGTCTGGAAATTCTTTCAGCAATGATTCATTGCTTGTGATATAGTTATCATAGTACACCTGTTTAATTTGTTCAAGCAATTTGTCCGGATCCCGAATGTCACTATTTCTGCCTGAAAATTGTTCGACAATAATTGAACTAAGACTGTCGGAAATAATCGGATTACTTGATTCGACCGGAAGTAATAATACGAGGGAGATGTCTGCTCTGGGTGTTTTTGCTTTATTCAATAGCGGTTTTGAATCTTTCAGAGAATAAACATTAAACTGGAGGGATCCTTCCGGGTACTTTTCAGTGACCATAAATGGAAACATCCTGTGATTTTTTCCGATTTTCCAGGTTCCTTTTACAAGACCGCTTCCGGTCATTTCTCCCTTAATTTCAGGTTCTGAGTTACTGAAAATCTCTTTGAGCCAGAAACTACCGTTCTGGAATATTTTCCCGCAAAGAATCTTTGGATTGAAGAAATTGATGTCGTATGATCTTTGCGCATCTTTTTCTACGTTGAAGGAAAAGCTTGAATAAAGACTATCCTGAATTTTTACTAAATCCAAGATTACAGGAATATTATTGTTGATGTTCCCGGTCAAGTGGAAGTATGCTTTGCCAGGAAGTCTTTCCTGACATGTGGCGGTCATAACAATATTGAGGAACAGAAAGATAAGGGAGATTTTTTTCATTAAACTGATTTTTGTTTTTCACGTATTAAAAATTGCAGAACCAATTCTGACTATGGTAGCGCCCTCTTCTATTGCAATGTGATAATCGGAAGACATTCCCATGGAAATTTCACAGAACTCATCATTCCCACCGAAGTAATCGTTTTTTAAAATATTAAAATAATTCCTTAGTGTCCGGAACTCCGATCTGATTAACGGTTGGTTAATAGTGTAAGTGGCCATTCCCATGACTCCGATAATAAGAATATTGTTCATCTTTTTATATTCTTCAGCTTCAAGGATATCCCGTCCTTCGGAAAGGTTAAGTCCAAACTTAGTCTCTTCTGATGCAATATGAAACTGAAGAAGGCATCGGATAACACGACCATTTTTGATTCCCTCCCTGTCAACTTCTTTAAGAAGCCGAAGACTATCAATGCTTTGGATGAGATGGATGAAGGGAGCCACGGTTCTTACTTTATTTGATTGCAGATGCCCGATAAAATGCCATTCTATGTCGGGAGGGAGCAGGGGGCGCTTGCGTATGATTTCCTGAACTTTATTCTCTCCGAATTTTTTATGTCCGGTATTATAAATCGGTAAAATTTCATCAACGCCCTTGGTTTTAGTCACCACTATAAGTTTTACATGTCCGGGGATCTCCCTGTTAAGCCTTTGAAAATTTTCAACAATTGCCATAAACAGCCAGTTAATGAAAAACAAATGTACTAATTTGCTATTATCCTCGTTCAGCTTACCTTTGTACTTTTACAAGTCAATGAAAAAAATTATCTTATCTTTCTTATACCAGGTCATATTCTGGCTGCTCTTCTTCAATCTTACTCGTCTGGTATTTCTGTTTTATTATATCGATATTCTTCGGATTGAGCAAATTCCCTTTCTTGAAGTTCTTGAGGTTTTTTGGTATTCCTTAAAGCTTGATTTTGCAACGACTTGCTATATACTCATGTTACCGTTTCTTATCTCAATTTTTCAGAGTTTTTTGAAAATTCAATGGTTAAACAGAATCAATCAGGTATATACAGGAATAGTTATCTTTTTTTATTCGCTGATTACTATAGCAGAGATGGGCATCTATGCAGAATGGAAGACTAAATTAACATATAAAGTAATCAAATACCTATATCATCCGTCCGAAATATATAATTCAGTTGATTCCGGGACTTTCATTTTATTGGTATTCATGTTTTTGTCCATTTTTGTGGTAGGATTAATTCTTTATCTGAAAGTATTTTATATCAAAGTTGAATTAAAAAAACGAAATATTTTATATACGGTAATCTATGCCGTCATCACGCCGGTAGTGCTTTTTGTCGGAATGCGTGGCGGTGTACAACAAATACCCATAAATCAGAGTGAATCTTACTATTCCGATCACAATATTCTGAATATTACTGCAGTAAATAATGCCTTTAACCTATATATTAGCGTATTCGAGAACTTTCCGAATTTTGCCAGAAATCCATATATATTTATGGATGAAGCGAAAGCAAAGAATATCGTCCGGAACATTTATGCAACATCAAAAGATACGACCATTGATATCTTAACAACCAAACGACCAAATATTGTAATTCTTATTCTGGAAAGTTGGTCGGCCGACCTGATCGAAGATTTGGGAGGTAATCCGGGCATCACTCCGGAATTTAAGAAATTGGAGAAAAATGGAATTTTGTTTGATCAGATTTATGCGACAGGTTCGAGATCAGAACAAGGAATGGCTTCAATATTTAGTGGGTTCCCGTCTCATCCAATTTCATGTATCACCGTTCAGCCAGATAAATTCGTCAAACTTCCAAGCCTTCCAAGACTACTTGAATCAAATGGGTACGCAACATCATTTTATTTTGGCGGTCAGCTGATATATGGAAACATCAAGAGTTATATAATGTACAATGGTTTTGATAAAATAATGGAGGTTTATGATTTTCCTAAAAAATTTCCTCAAGGAAAATTGGGTATCCATGATGAATACACCCTTGGTTATATGTTGGATGATCTGCACGGAATGAAGCAACCATTTTTTTCCAGTCTGTTTACCCTTAGCACACATTCTCCCTGGGATCAACCTTTCCCTAAGCTTCTGAAATGGGGTGACAATGAACGGGAATATATAAATGCCGCTTATTATACGGATCACTGTCTTGGGGAATTCTTTAGAAATGCTGAAAAGCAACCCTGGTATTCACAAACTTTATTTATCCTTGTGGCAGACCATAGTCATAACTCATATCGCAATTGGCATGTTGAATCAAAGGAATATCACAAAATTCCATTACTATTCATCGGAGGCGCAATTAAAAAAGAATTTCGCGGTACACTTTGCCATAAATTAGGTAACCAACAAGATATTGCGGCAACTCTCCTTGCACAATTGGATATTCCCCATAATGCTTTCACATGGAGTAAAAATCTATTGAATCCATTCAGTCCGGAATTCGCCTATTATTCAACTGAAGATGGAGTAGGATGGATCAAACCTCATGCCTATTTTACATATGAAAAGAGGCCCAATTATTATTATTGGTGGACTAAGCCGAATACACCGGAATTCATTATCAATGAAGGGAAAGCCTACCTGCAGGTCGTCTTTAGTGAATATTTGAACGATTGAAAGGATAATGCATTCTTTGCCTTCTCGTATTTTAATTTATACAAGTCCTTTATTTTTCCATGAATCACCTATAAGCATATTTCATGCTAAATGGCAGAGAAAGCGAGTGAAAATACAAAATTCCCATAAGGGGAAACCGGAGAATCCGAGTCGCTGACTACCTGGATTTTCAAATCTATGATAATAGGTGAACAACTAATCCTGATCTTAGTTTCGGTTCAAACCAGGTTGTCTTGGGAGGCATTATATTTCCCGTATCTGCAATATCAAATAACTGTTTCATTGAAACCGGGTAAAGCGCAAAGGCAACTTTCATTTCTCCATTGTCGACCCGTTTTTTCAGTTCGCCTAATCCCCTGATCCCTCCGATAAAATCGATTCGGTTAGAGGTGCGCAGATCTTTAATTCCGAGTATATCGTCAAGTACCAGTTTTGATAGTATAGTTACATCTAAGATTCCGATTGGGTCATTGTCATTAAAGGTCCCTGGCTTAGCGGTTAATGAAAACCATATTCCATCCAGATACATAGAGAATGTGTGTAACTTATCCGGTTTAAAAATGGCTGGCCCCTTTTCTTCGATAATGAAAATGGTCGAAAGCTTATTTAAAAATTCCTGATTAGTCAATCCATTCATGTCTTTCACGACACGATTGTAGTCAATAATAGAGAGCTGGTTGCCTGGAAAATGAACGGCAAGAAAGTAATTATATTCTTCCGTTCCACGATGGTTGGGGTTATTCTTCTTCTTTTCATTTCCGACTAAGGCCGCCGCTGCAGTACGATGATGTCCATCGGCTACATAGGTACAAGGAATTTTTGCAAACAGTTGAATGATTTGATCAATTAAAGCCGGCTCATTGATGACCCAAAAATGATGTCCGATGCCGTCGACCGAAGTAAAATCATATTCCGCAACGTGTGAATTAACAAAATCAAAAACAATCTTATCAATCTCGGGCACGGCAGGATAAGTAAAGAAAACCGGTTCCATATTTGCATCGGTTATCCTGACATGCTTCATTCGGTCCTCTTCTTTATCTTTTCTGGTTAATTCATGTTTTTTAATTTTGCCATTCATATAATCTGCAACTCCGGCGCAACCAACAATACCATATTGGGTCTTGCCATTCATTGTCTGGGCATATATATAAAGATGGTCTGAATCGTCTGCAATTAACCATCCTTTTTGTCTGAAGGTACTGAAATTTTCTTTTGCTTTCTCATAGACCGAAGGATCATGAATATCGACCTCCCGTGGAAGATCAATTTCGGGTTTAATAATATGAAGGAGTGAATATTGATTCCGTTCAGCTTCTTTTCTTGCTTCGTCCGAACTCAGAACATCATAGGGTCTGGAGGCCAGTTCCTTCGCTATGTTTTTTGGAGGACGCAGACCTTTAAATGCTTTTAAAACAGCCATAACTTATGCTTTATTATGTGATTAATAAAAAATAAAAAATCAGGAAAAATCAACGATGAAAAAAGTCAGTGGATTTCCTCGTCATCGTCCTGTTCTCCGGGTTTAACGCTCCGTTGTAATGATCCGATAAGCGCTCCAATCATCTTCGTCATCTCCATCAACTGGTTTTTTGATTCATCATAGGCCTGTTTTGAAATAAAACTTCGGCTTTGGGCAATTGTCGAAAGTACTACACATTCCCGTACAGAACTCTTTGCCATCTTTAAGTAATAAACGAATTGACTTTTATTTCTTGACGACCCTTCTGCAATATTTAATGCAATTCCCTGACCGGATGACAAAAACCGGTCAAAGAAAGATTTTGTAAAGGGATCATTGCCTGAATTCTTAGTCATCAAATATATCCAGTTAACATACTCAAGAGCTTTATGATAGATTCTTAAATCCTCAAATCTAAAAAAAGTAATGGGTCTATCTTGTTCGTTTTCCATGGTTGAAGAAGGCGATTAAATTATAACTATGACGCGGAGAATATATCGAGTTAATTGTGACAATAGATTGATATCATTCTATTTATTCACCTGGAACTTCCTGTCCCCGTGTTTTAGAAAGTTAACGATTTGTTTTGCCGCTGCTATCCCCGCATTGATATTTGCTTCTTCTGTTTGAGCGCCCATTTTTTTCGGAGTACAGAAATACCGGTTTTTAAAATCAGCTTCAATCGCTGCCTTATTTGCCGGTTCTACATCCGAAAGATAAGCAAAATCTTTGCGTTCCTGAAACATCTTAAGCAAATCAGCTTCATTGATAACTTCAGCCCTTGCGGTATTGATCAGGCAGGCTTTGACTGGCATCTTCGATAGTAAGGCGTAATTTATCGATTGTTTCGTCTGACCATTGGCCGGAATATGTAAAGAAATAAAATTGCAAGTCTTGTATAGTTCGTCAACAGAACCAAGCCATCTAACCCCATCACTTTCAATGACTTCTTTTGGAATAAACGGGTCGAAGGCATATACCTCCATACCAAACCCTTTTGCAATTCGCGCAACGTTCTTACCGACAAACCCGTAAGCATGAATCCCGAGTTTCTTTCCCATCAGTTCGGATCCGGATTTTCCATTAAAGAAATTACGAGCATAGTAAACCATCATTCCAATTGCCAGTTCAGCAACTGCATTGGAGTTTTGGCCAGGAGTATTCATGGCAACAACATCCTTGGAAGATGCGGTTTGAAGGTCAATGTTATCGTAACCGGCTCCGGCCCGAACAATGATTTTAAGTTTTGTACCTGCTTCAATTATATTTTTATCGGCTTTATCGCTTCTGATAATAACTGCTTCAACATCAGCGATGGCTTTCTTGAAATCATCCGGGCTGGTATAGCTTTCAAGTAAGACAAGTTCAAAACCAGCTTCTTCAATAACCTTCCGAATCCCTTTAACCGCAGCAGGGGCAAAGGGTTTGTCGGTAGCAATCAGTACTTTTGTCATATATCAATTTTATTTAACTATTTACTTTTTCAAATTCAGCCATACAATCAATAAGTGCTTGGACACTCTCAATGGGTAAAGCATTATAAGTGGAAGCGCGAAAACCTCCGACCGAACGATGTCCCTTAATGCCAACCATTCCTCTGGATTTTGCAAAATCCATGAATAAATCTTCTTTATCTTTATATTTAGGTTTCATGACAAAGCATATATTCATCAATGACCGGGAATCTTTCTCAACCGTCCCGACAAACATTATACTGTTATCAATAGCGTCATAAAGTAGCTGAGCTTTGTTCTTGTCCATCGTTTCTATCACTTTAACGCCGCCTAAAGCTTTAATCCATCTCAATGTTTCAAGACAAGTATATATTGCAAAACACGGAGGGGTGTTGTACATTGAACCATCCTTAATATGAGTAGCATAATTAAGCATCGTAGGAATTTTCCGGTCGACTTTACCAAGGATACTTTCTTTAATGATCACAAAAGTGACGCCAGCCGGGCCAAGATTCTTTTGAGCTCCACCATAGATCAGAGAATACTTGGAAACATCAACCGGTCGGCTAAGAATATCCGAAGACATATCTGCAACTAATGGAACAGGGCTAACAATATCATGTCTTATTTCGCTTCCAAAAATCGTATTATTCGTAGTGATGTGAAAATAATCTGCATCAGCGGGAATGGTATAATTTTTTGGAATATAAGAAAAGTTTTTATCTCCTGAAGAAGCAACAACATCAACCTGACCAAACATCTTAGCTTCTTTGATTGCTTTTTGGGCCCACGCTCCGGTTTCCAGGTAAGCAGCTTTTGTTTTCAAGAGGTTATAAGGAACCATGCAAAATTGAGTACTTGCACCTCCTCCAAGGAATAAAACATGGTAGCCGCTTGGAATATTCATCAGTTCTTTGAAAAGAGCAACGGATTCATCAATAACCGCTTGAAAATCTTTACTGCGGTGTGAAACTTCTAAAAGTGACATTCCAATGCCATTCAGATCTAATACGGCTTTAGCAGTGTTTTCAATGGCAATCCTTGGAAGGATAGAGGGACCAGGGTTAAAATTATGTTTTTTCATAAAATAAGAATTTGATTATGAGGTTGTTTTTTGTGATCACTTTGAACTGCAATAATAATAAAAACAAAATAAACCAAAGGAATTATATTATCAAAAATAATAAAAATTGATAACATCAAAAATATCAAAAAAAACTGAAATCCGGAAGAAGTATTCCGAAAAACCTAATTTTGTAAAAAAGAAACGATAATGCTTCTGGCTGACCGTATAGAGTCTTTTAAAAAATTGGGTGCAATTCTTCGACATTATCCAAATACGAAGGAACCAAAAGTAGATTTAATATTGAAATCTGCTGCCCAGAGGGCTGAAGCAGCGAATCCATGGTTCACTCAAGAACAAATTTGTAGATCTTTTCATGCCATCGGAGAATCTCTTCAAGCTAAAAATATCGATCGCTGGCTTAAACCATATCTACATCGGATTGAGCCCTCTGTTCACGCTCAAACGGTTGGGGTGGTCATGGCGGGAAATATCCCTGCAGTTGGTTTTCATGATTTCCTATGTGTCTTGATCAGCGGAAATACCATGCTTGGAAAATTATCTTCCCAGGACGACCAATTGTTACCTGCACTCGCATCGGTTTTAATCGAGATCAATAAAGGATGGGAAAGTTCGATTTTCTGGACTGCGGAAAAACTTACTTCTTTTGATTTGCTCATTGCTACCGGCAACAATAATTCAGCCAGGTACTTTGAATATTATTTCAGGAAATATCCGCATCTCATCAGAAAGAATCGAAATGGAATTGCAATTCTTACCGGGCAAGAAACTATTGAAGAAATCCGTGGTCTTGCCGAAGATGTTATGTCATATTTTGGTTTGGGGTGTCGCAATGTTTCGAAAATTTTTATCCCTGATAACTACGACTTCTCAAAGCTGCTGCAAGCTTTAAAAGATTATTCCCACTATTCACAGCATCACAAGTATATGAATAATTATGATTATCAAAAATCCTGCTTTCTCCTTAATAACAAACCATTTATTGATTCAGGATTTTTGCTTTTAACTCCAGGTGCTTCTCTTGCTTCTCCGGTTGCTGTTGTAAATTTTGAAATATACTCGCAAATTTCGGAGATTTATCTGGCTATTAAAAATGTGATGGAATCCATTCAGTGCATTGTCTGTAATTTTCCATTTTCAATGCCTACTATAGTTCCTGGCAAGACTCAAAGTCCTGAATTATGGGACTTTTCGGATGGTATTGATACTATGGATTTCTTGTTATCTAAACTTTCTGTGCCATAATGTTTGGTTTTCAAATAAAATTCTTTAATTTTGCACGCGCAAAGAAAAAATCTAATAATGAAAAAAGACATTCATCCGAAGGATTACAGGTTGGTGGTTTTCAAAGACATGTCGAATGAATACGCGTTTCTGTCGAAGTCAACCGTAAAAACTAAAGAAACGATCATTTGGGAAGATGGACTCGAGTATCCTCTTGTAAAGCTTGAAATTTCTCATACATCGCATCCTTTCTACACAGGTAAAATGAAATTAGTAGATACGGCCGGCCGTGTTGATAAATTTAAGAGCAGGTATCAGAAACACATTGATATGAAGGCAAAAAATTAATTTTATAATAATTTGGGAAAAGCCTCCGTTCTTTTTATGGAGGCTTTTTTTTATATTTGGAAGTGCCTACATTTGCAAATAAAAAAGATAGTTTCGTAAAATATAATCCTTTTTTGCATGAATTATATTCTTTTTGATGAAAGTGTGGTAAGGACGAATTTATTACCCCTGACGTTTATGCGTCCAGTCGCAGATATTCGGATAGGTATTCTTACTATTCGCGAAAAGTGGGAAAAATATTTAAGGAAGAAAACTTCAACATTAACGGATTTGTACCTTTCGCGAAAATTTCCCATTGTCAAAGAACGGGAAAATATTTTAATTAATGGTTCTGTGTGTCCAAACGCTGAGATCAGTAATGCCGTTAAAAAATTAAAACCAAATCAGATAATCATCTATGATGATACAATTATAGCTTTACATGTCAGAGAAGAAGAACTCGACCGGATCGGAGATCCCACTTCGGAAGGTATTGAGGAAATCACAATTAGTTCAGCTCCGATAATAATTAATAATACCTGGGATATTTTTGCAAAAAATGATACTGCCATAAGGGAGGATTTTCTGTTATTGACTCAAGGAAAGAAATCTCAGGAACTTCCTTCTTCGAGCAGGTTCCTGGGTGAGGAAAATATCTTTGTTGAAAAAGGAGCAAAAGTTGATTTTGCCACCTTGAACGCGACTACGGGTCCAATTTTCATTGGAAAAGATGCAGAGATCATGGAAGGGGCAGTTATCCGTGGACCTTTTTCACTCGGTGATCACGCCCAGGTTAAAATGTCCGCAAAAATCTATGGCCCAACCACTATCGGCCCATACTGTCGGGTTGGGGGAGAGGTAAATAATTCTGTTTTATTTGCTTATTCAAATAAAGTCCATGATGGCTTTCTCGGTCATTCTGTCATTGCTGAATGGTGTAACATAGGAGCCGATTCCAATACTTCTAACTTGAAAAACACTTACGATTCGGTTCGTTTATGGAGTTATGGAAAGCAAACTTTTGTGAACACCAATCTTCAATTTTGCGGGTTAATCATGGGGGATCATTCGAAATGTGCTATCAATACTATGTTTAATACAGGAACTGTTGTTGGTGTGAGTGCTAATATTTTCGGTCCCGGTTTCCAGCGGAATTTTATTCCATCTTTCACATGGGGAGGGACTGCAGGACATAGTAATTATAATGTCAATAAGGCTCTTGAAGTCGCTGAAATAGTTTTTAAACGCAGGCATAGGATTTTTGATGAAATCGAACAGGACTTACTGGTAAGCGTCTATAACCTTACGCTAAGAAATAAATATTTGTAAATCCAGCCTGATAAATACTGGCACACATCTTGTCTTTGACCTCTCCTGGACTTTTTATTCAGTTCAATGACATTCTGACGGAACTTAGATTATGAAAAATTCAAGTGAGCAACGTTTTTTTGCAATTTCGGACTTGGTCGACAATGAGGCCGAATTTATTCCATTACTCTCTTCTGAGGATGAAGAGGCAATGAATGCGGAGCAGGTTCCTTCCTTACTCCCGATTTTACCTTTAAGAAATACTGTATTATTTCCCGGTGTTGTTATTCCCATAACTGTTGGAAGAGACAAATCGATTAAACTGATCCGAGATTATTACAAAGGAGATCGAATTATTGGAGCAGTCGCTCAAAAAGATGCTACCGTGGAAGATCCCGAATTCTCTGATCTGAATTCGGTTGGAACAGTCGCCTATATTATGAAGATACTTCAAATGCCTGATGGTAGTAATACTGCAATAATTCAGGGAAAAAGAAGGTTTCGGATCAGTGAGGCTACTCAGACAGAACCATATTTTGTTGCCCGGGTTGAAGAATTTGATAAACCTGAACCACAAATAAAAAACACCAAGGAATTCAATGCCTTAATTTCCAGTTTAAAAGATCTGGCAATTCAAATCGTTAGTAAATCTCCAAATATTCCATCGGAAGCGGCATTTGCAATTAAAAATATAGAGAGTCATTCATTTTTAGTTCATTTTATTTCCTCCAATCTGACAATTGATCTTGCAGAAAAGCAAAAATTATTAGAGATAAATGATATATATGAGCGCGCTAACAGGGTTTTAATTTATCTCACCAAAGAGATACAGATTATTGATTTAAAACAACAAATTCAAAATAAAGTCAAAACAGATCTCGATAAGCAACAAAGAGATTATTTTCTTAACCAACAACTTAAAACCATTCAGGAGGAATTAGGGGGTAATCCTAATGCGCAGGAAGTGAATTCCTTGCGTGATCAGGCGTCGAATAAAAAATGGTCGAAGGAAGTAGCTCAAATTTATGAAAAGGAATTAAATAAACTCCAGCGAATGCATCCTGCCGCAGCTGAATATTCAATTCAGGTGAGTTATCTGGAGACTTTTGTTCAACTGCCTTGGAACGAGTACACGACAGATAATTTAGATCTGAATCATGTTCAACAAATTTTGGATGAAGATCATTATGGTCTGGAGAAAGTTAAGGAAAGAATCGTTGAATATCTGGCAGTTATAGCTTTAAAGCGGGATCTGAAATCACCCATCTTATGTCTTGTAGGCCCTCCGGGAGTTGGTAAAACTTCATTAGGGAAGTCCATCGCTCGTGCCTTAGGCCGTAAGTATACAAGAATGTCGCTTGGCGGACTCAGGGATGAATCGGAATTAAGAGGGCACAGGAAAACATATATCGGAGCTATGCCCGGAAGAATTATTCAAAGTTTGAAAAAAGTCAAATCATCCAATCCTGTATTCGTATTGGATGAAATTGATAAAGTGGTGGGTATGAATGTCAATGGCGATCCGCAAGCTGCATTATTAGAAGTTTTGGATCCGGAACAGAATAATTCATTTTATGATAACTACCTTGAAGTAGAGTATGATCTTTCCCGAATCATGTTTATTGCTACTGCAAATACTTTAAGCACGGTGCACCCAGCACTTCGCGACCGCATGGAGGTGATCGAGATTCCCGGGTACCTGCTTGAAGAAAAAGTTGAAATTGCACAACGTCATTTACTTTCAAAGCAGCTCAGAGAACATGGATTAAAAAAGAATCAACTGATTTTTGACAGAGAGATCCTTGAAAAAATCATTAACGATTATACCCGTGAATCCGGAGTCAGGGGGTTGGAGAAGTCTATTGCCCGGATCATCCGGTATAAAGCTAAATCGATCGTAATCCGGGAAAAATTCAATAGGAATCTTAAGATATCGGACCTGAAAAAAATAATGGGAATTCCCATTTTTCAAGTTGAAAAATATTTAAATAATCAAATTGCGGGGGTGGTAACCGGCCTTGCCTGGACTTCAGCCGGAGGCGAGATTTTATTCGTCGAAGTGAGCCTGAGCAGAGGCAAAGGCGATTTAACATTAACAGGGAACCTCGGAGAGGTAATGAAAGAATCAGCCTCGATTGCTCTTGCATACTTAAAAGCACATTGTTCCGAATTCCAAATCAATAGCGAAGTATTCGATAAATGGAATGTTCATATTCATGTGCCGGAAGGAGCTACTCCAAAGGATGGACCTTCTGCTGGAATCACGATGTTCACGGCTCTTGCCTCCGCATTTACACAAAGAAAAGTCAAAGATCGTATGGCCATGACCGGTGAAATTACCCTGAGAGGTAAAGTTCTTCCAGTGGGTGGGATCAAGGAAAAAATTCTCGCTGCAAAACGATCCTCTATAAAACATATTATCTTATCAAAAGAAAATCAGAAAGAGATCGAAGATATAAAACCGGAATATATAAGCGGTATAGTTTTCCACTATATAGAAGAGATGAGGGAAATAAATGATATTGCTTTGCTTAAAGTAACTGTGGAAAACCCTATAAAACTGTCATAATTTTATAATAGTCTTTGTTTCAAGGGAATTCCCATTTTCAAACAGGATAGAATAAACCCCCGGTGATAAAGTATTATCCTCGCAGAGTGTAAATTGATATAACCCAATATCTTGCTTCCTATCAATCAATGTTTTCAAGATCTTTCCGTTAATGTCAAGAATGGAAATTTTAACATTACCGGTGGATTTTACATCATAGGTTAATCTTAGCTGGCTGGCAAAAGGATTTGGATCGGCCTGTAGTCTATCGTTTTGGAGATATGCATAATGATCGTTAATTCCAACAATGGTTGTGGCTTGTTTAAGGAGAATATTTCTTTGTGGATCAAAAGCCAGACTAATGGGTTGTTTGGCAACAAAAAATTCAAAATATTGAGGATTTGAATCATTGATCACTTGAATCAATGTATCTGTACCGTCAATAAAATCAATACCAATCTGGACAGGCATTTTAAAGAACATGGTGTTCGTTTGAATCTGATTAATGGTAAGATTGACTTTCCAGTTTCCATCCAGATTTACAAAACCAACTGTATTCTCATAGATGGGGTGATTTGGAGCATTTACCCATTCATCAAAGAACCACTCTAAATCCTGCCCACTAACCATGCTGGCCTTTGCAACAAAGTTCTCCGTAATAACATTTTTGTATAAAAAATTAGTGTCAGTCGCATAAGCATTCATGACAAGATAAAATATTGAATCACCCAATACATATCGCAATTGGTGAAGTACACATGCTCCTTTGTTATATGACATCGCCACATTATACAACTGACTTCCGGAAGGAGTATGAATTGCCCAAGTGGGATGATACAATGGCCATCCCGGATTATTACTGAGATAATAATTGGCCAAAATATTCATCTTGTTTTTATAGACATCATATCCTTCTTCATGTTCAACCCATAAATTGGCACAATAAGTGCCGAATCCTTCATTTAACCATATATCAGCCCAGGTTCCACAGGTAAGTAAATCTCCAAACCATTGATGTGAGTGCTCATGGGCGATTAATTCCTCATCGGAATACCCCCCGGGCATAAGATTCACCATCGTTTGATTTTCCATTCCCCCCCATGGAAATGTAGCATTTAGAGTTGCAAATCCTATTTTTTCAAATGCATAATCACCAAATTTTTCAGAATAAAAATCTGTTAATGGAGTAAGTATTTCAGAAATGGTCGAAATGTTTTCGCCTGGTTTGTAGTATATTAAGACTGGAATGCTATCCTCGGAATTATAGAGTTTATGCCAAAAATCAATATGCTTTAAAAAGTTGACCTTGGAAGAGATGGTTATGAGATAGGTGGATACCGGATATTCCGAAATCCAGTGGTATATCAGTGTATCGGCATCGACCGTCGAATCTGCCAATAAACCGGTAGAACCGAGCATGACAGATAGTGGAACTTTGGTAAAGAGTTCCCAGAGAGCTTTGTCTGAAGGACGATCCCAGCAAGGAAACCATTTCCGGGCGCCTTCCGGCGGGCAATCCGTAAATACATACCCCCCGGATACATAGAAGGCGTTATCACTGACATCTTTATGATGGTAAAATATTTTTACATCAGCTGTTTCACCAGGCAAATATGTCCTGTCTAATTGGATCGTCAAGGTATCGTTTAAATGAACGAATGAATATCCATTCATACCAATGGAATCAATGGTTAATGATGAATTGACAGCATTCAGTTTAATACCAGATAAGATAGAATCGATCTTTATTGCGATAACTTCAACTCCGGAAAATGATTTCGGATAGGGGATAGAATAACAGGAGTATAAATCCAGATCAAGAGAATACTTCAGGACATTAAAACTATGTTGCATGTAAAAGTGTGCTGTATCCGATGTCTTTCTTTCTATAGGGTTACCGGAGGATGTAAAAGCCTCCCCCAAAAAGATCGTCATTAATAATGGAAGAATGAAACGCATGATGAAGGTTTAATTTACTATGATTTTTCCTGCCTGAGTTTCATTACCTGCTCTTAGAATGTAGAAATAGATTCCGGGATCCAACGAAGAACAGTCAAATTCATAATTATATTTTCCGGCCCCTTTGATTTCATCAGCAATCACAAGCATACACTTCCCAATATTATCTACGATTTCCAGTTTAACAGGCATTGACTCATATATTTCAAATAGGATGTTGGCTTTTTTCGAAACCGGATTCGGATAATTTTGAAGATGGAATCCTTTCCCTGAATTGTTGGTTATTGTTTCGATTCCAACAACGGTGCTGCCTCCTTTTAAAACAATGTTTTTATTTGGATCGAACAGAAGACGAATTGGTTTCTTATCGAAAATCCATGAGAACGGTTGGTAATTGACATCATTCATTACACGAAAAATAGTGTCGCTAAGATCTTGAAACTGGATTTTAAGTTCAACAGGCATCTTGAAGAATGAAGGATTTGCCTGAATCTGGGTGATGAACAAATTCGCTTTCCATTGGCCGTTGCCAAGGTCTGTAAAATTGTAAGTGTTTTGATAAACAGGATGATTTGGCTGATAGATCCATTCATCAAAGAACCACTGATAATCCGCGCCGCTTACTTGATTAACTTTTTGAATAAAGTCGGGAATACCGGCTGAGTTGTATTTCAGGTTTGTATCAGCGCAATAGGCCCGGAGAACGCTGAAAAATAATGAATCCCCCAGAATATAGCGTAACTGATGTAATACGCATGCTCCTTTTGCATAGGTGATGGCCCAACTGAACAGGCTGTCAGAAGATGGCGTATACGTAGCCCACGAGGGTACGGAGATAGGATATCCTGGATTTTGGGATAAATAATCGGAAGCGTAAGAATTGATCTGCGATTTATAAACGGAATACCCCTGGTAGCTTTCAAACCAAAAAGGTTCCGACCATGATGCAAAACCCTCATTAAGCCAGATGTCAGCCCAGGTATTGCAGGTTATCATATCGCCAAACCACTGGTGTGCAAATTCGTGAGCTGCTAGGCCTTCCCCCCAACAATCCGGGCAAAAATTTGTCAGGGTTTGGTTTTCCATTCCGCCCCAGATAAATTCGTCATTGAGCGTTGCAAATCCGTTTTTATCAAAAGGATGTTCACAAAACTTTTGAGAAAACCAATCGGTCATATCAAGAATTTTATCTTCAACCGTTTCCGGATGTTCTCCCGGGTTATAATAGAATCGTATTGGAATACTATCGCTTGGATTGCTAAGCTTATGCCAGTAGAGAATATCCAAATTATAATTGACTTTTGAAGAAATTACCATGAGGTAGGTCGCAATATTCTGGTTGCTGATCCAGTGATACCATATCGTGTCGGCTATCTTGACAGAATCTGCAAGAATTCCATTGGAACCGAGTTTAACAGAAGCCGGCACTTTTGCGGTTAAATCCAATGTGGCTTTATCGGAGGGCTTATCCCAACAGGGAAACCATTTTCTTGCTCCCTCCGGCTCGCAATCGGTATAAACAAACCCATCCTTTGCATAAAATGCATCATCTTCAACATTTTTATGATGGTAATTGATTTTTACATTCGTAATTTCTCCGGGATTATAAACCCTGTCAAGTTGGATAGTAAGTAAATTATTTGAATGAGTGAAGGAAATTCCGGATAATCCGACCGAATCAATGATTAATGAGGAAGTGATTGCATTCAGTATAATGGCAGAAAGTGCCGAATCTATCCTAAATGTTATTATATTCTTCCCTTCGAATAAATGCGAATAAGGAGATGAATAACATGAATATTGATCTACATCAAGCTTGTAATTCAAGACATCAAAGGAATGAGGTGTGGATGTCAAATCCTCAATAAACTTTTGAGGTTTAATAGCTCCCTTTTGTTTTTTTTGGGAACAGAATGCAGACCCGCTTTGGATAGTTCCTTCCTGAGCTTCGATATCAGAAATCAGAAATAGTGCAAAAATCAGTAATAACAGAGAGCGTAACATGGGAATTTTTTTAATATTATAGCTGCGAAGATAGTAAAAACCTTTCTTCATGATTGAGTTTGAGCAATCTTTAAAAACAGGTACTTTTGCAGACACAATATGAAACGGATTATTCTTCCATCGGTTGGTCTCTTTTTCCTTTTGTGTTCATGTAGTGGACCGGAAAGAGAAATAGAGAAAAATGTCTTTCGTTATAATGAAGCTGCAAATATCACTTCCCTTGATCCAGCGTTCGCACGTGATCAGTCAATAATTTGGGCAACAAATCAACTTTTTAACGGTTTGGTCCAACTGAATGAACATTTGATGGTTGAATCTTGCATTGCGCAACATTGGGAAATTTCCAAAGAGGGTCTTATCTATACATTTCACTTAAGGAAAGATGTTTTTTTTCATGACAGTCCTGTTTTCCCTGGCAACAAAGGAAGACAGGTCGTAGCGAGTGATTTTGTGTATGCCTTCAATCGTATCCTTGACCCGAAAATTGCCTCCCCTGGCGCCTGGGTTTTCAATATAGTGAAAGAGGAGAACGGAAGTTATGATTTTAAAGCTTTAAATGATTCAACCCTTATCATCACGCTTAGTAAACCATTTCCGCCATTTCTCGGAATTCTTTCCATGCAGTATTGTTCCGTTGTCCCCAAAGAAGCGATTGATTATTTTGGGAATGAATTCCGGCGAAATCCGGTGGGTACGGGTCCATTTATTTTTAAAATATGGAAAGAAGGGATCAAACTTGTCCTTGTTAAAAATCCAAATTATTTTGAATCTGAAAACGGAATCCGGTTACCATTTCTGGATGCCGTTTCGATAACCTTTCAACCCGATAAGCAATCCGCTTTTCTTGAGTTTATCAAAGGGAAGCTTGATTTTATGTCGGGAATTGACCCAACCTACAAAGACGAATTGTTGGATAGACAGGGGAATTTAAAATCTAAATTTTCAAAGAAAATAAAATTGATAACCCAACCTTATCTGAATACCGAATATCTTGGAATTAATGTTGATTCATCAAGTGAGGGAGGGAAAAACAGTGCGTTACTTAGGAAAAAAATAAGACAGGCCATTAACTATGCTTTTGATCGTCATAAAATGATTCATTACCTCAGGAATAATATCGGAACTCCGGGTGTTTATGGAATTATTCCCCAGGGATTACCCTCTTTCGACACCACACTTATCTATTATGATTATAATGCAAGAAAAGCCGGTGAACTCCTGAATGAAATTGGATGTCCAAACGGGCAAGGACTTCCGGAAATCACGCTTACTTCCACTTCCGATTACCTGGATATTTGTAAATATATTCAGCATCAGATTGCGGAACAGGGAGTAAATCTTAAAATTGAAATCAGTCCGCCCGCCTCGGTGAAAGAAATGAAAGCCCAGGCAAAATTGCCCTTTTTTCGTGCTTCCTGGATTGCCGATTACCCGGATGCGGAAAATTATTTGTCAATGTTTTATAGTAAAAATTTTTGTCCAAAGGGACCAAACTATACCCATTTTTCAAATACGGCATTTGACCTCCTTTACGAACAGGCGATGACGACAGTTAGTGATTCTTTAAGATACGACCTGTATAGAAAAATGGAAAATATCATTATGGAGGAAGCACCAGTCGTGATCCTTTACTACGATCAGGTGCTTAGGTTTGTTCATGAAAATGTTAACGGAATAGGGAGTAACCCAATGAATCTGCTTGTTTTAAAAAGAGTTAAGAAATTATAACGATATTTCTAACTCATCATAAGCAAGGGAAACATTTTTTGGTAATTCTTTAGTTACTTCGCGGTAAGTTCCCATTTGATCACTTATATGTGTTAGAAATCCCTGTACGGGTTTAATCTCTTTCATCAATTCCAGGGCTTCCGATAGATTAAAGTGCGAATAATGCTTCTGCTTACGCAGTGCATTCAGAACAAGAATTTTTGACCCCTTAATTTTGTTTTTCTCTTTTTCGGGAATGAATACGGCATCAGTTATATAAGTAAAATCATTAATTCTGAATCCCAATACGTATTGGTCATTGTAGTGTATTGATTTAATTGGGATTACAGTAACTCCCTTGATGTCGAAAGGGCGGTTGCTCAAAGAATGTAAGTTTATTTCCGGGACACCCGGATATGGATTTTTTTCAAATGCATAGGAAAATTCACGTTTGATAATTTTCTGTACCTCTCTGGTCGCATAAACATCTGTCGGGCGCTTGAGAATGTAATTAAAAGCTCTTACATCATCAAGTCCTCCAAGGTGATCCTTATGTCCATGTGTGATAAGCAGAGCATCAATGGATTTTGTTTGTGAACGTAGCATTTGTTGCCTGAAATCCGGACCACAATCAACAACAATTTTTTTTTGATTTATTTCGATTAATATGGATGATCGTAACCTTTTATCTCTTAGATCGCTTGATTTGCAAACCGGGCACTCACATGCAATCACTGGTACTCCCTGAGACGTTCCTGTGCCGAGAAAAGTTATATTCATTAGCGTTTGTCTGATTTGTCAAAAATAGAGAAAGTATGAGATTAATCCTAACTCTCTCGTAGTGTTAATTTTTTTTAACAAAAATCACGACAATAGTTTGATTCACATTTCGTTGTTGATAAAAGCAAGAATCAATATAATTATTGACACTGGAAATCGTAACTTTGCTGAGTCGTCTAACCCCTAAAAATCTAGTCAAAGTGTTTAAAAGGATAAGAACAAAAATCGGACAACGCTATCTTTTAAAAGAACAATCCTCCCTGGATCGGAATTTACATCTCATGAATTTGGATCAGGCAAAACGGATAGGAATTTTATACACTTTGGATGATATCCCTGATTATGATAAAATTTCAAAATTCGTTTCCGAGCTTCAGCATAACCACAAAGATGTGAAGGCTTTAGGATTTGTAAAAAATAAAAATTTGATTACCCGCTTTTTACCCAAATTATCTTTCGATTTTTTTTCCATCAGAGATCTTTCATGGTTTTATAAACCGATTCATTTCAAATTGAAGGATTTTATTGAGAAAGAATTTGATCTTCTGATTGATTTGAGTTCTTATGAAAGTTTTCCACTGAAGTATATCGCCGGTTTGTCACATTCTTTGTGCAAAGTCGGCAGGTTTTCTGAGGAAAACTCAAATTATTATGATCTGATGATAGATATCAAACCCACTGCCCCGTTAGAGGATTATCTTGGGCAGGTTCGTCATTATCTTACAATTATTAATGGTCATGAAGCGAAAAACTGATCACTTAAAGGGTACTGGCGTGGCTGTTGTCACTCCGTTTCAGAAGTCAGGAGAAATTGATTTTGATTCTTATGAAAAGATAATAAGCCATATTCTTCATGGTGAAATTGAGTTTGTAGTTGTCCTGGGTACTACCGGAGAAGCCGCTGCTTTAACACTGGAGGAAAAGAAAAAATTAGTTGATTTTTCAATAAAAAGAATCGATGGGCGTGTCCCTGTCGTTATCGGGTTGGGTGGAAACGTTACCGCTGATGTTGTTCATTCATTCTCACAATTTTTATTTTCCGGAGTTGACGCTATCCTTTCGGTTTGTCCCTATTATAATAAGCCTAACCAGGAAGGAATTTATCAACATTTTAAAGCAATTTCCGAAGCTTCTCCCGTTCCGGTAATTCTCTATAATGTTCCCGGACGGACGAGCAGCACTATTAATGCTTCCACCTGCCTTCGTCTTGCTAATGATTGTTCCAATATCATAGGAATTAAAGAAGCGTCCGGTAATTTTGAACAGATTTATAGCATTTTAAAAAACAGACCCGAAAATTTTCTTGTTCTTTCGGGTGATGATGCCCTGACCCTTCCATTATTAGCGGTTGGTGCTGATGGCGTTATTTCGGTTGTTGCCAATGCATACCCAAAAGAGTTTTCCGATATGGTCAGATTCGGATTATCCCATTCTTTTGATAAAGCACTGCCCCTCCATTATAGCTTGATCGATTTTATCAATTCACTTTTTATCGACGGGAGTCCTGCAGGAATTAAAGCTGCCCTGGAAATAAAACATTTATGTAAAAATTATCTGCGTCTACCCTTAGTGAGCGTTAAAGATGAAATCTACAATAAAATAAAGTCACTTGTTGAACTAATTGGTTAATATTATGTTGCGCAAATCTATTGGATTATTGATCGTTGCTTTTTTCCTTTCCACTTCTCTTCTCTATGCTCAGAATGATCAGCAGAAGTCAAGCGATAGTATTTTTAATAAATGGGGGGAGATCTATTTTAAGTTTAATATTACTTCAAGAGCAGAAGTCAATTCTCTTACCAGAATCATTTCTATTGATAATGTTAAGGATAATGAGGTGTTTGCTTTTGCAAACCGGGAAGAATTCTTGAATTTTTTAAAATTTAATTATCAATTCACTATTCTTTCAAATCCCGGTACCTCGATAAATGAATCTGATTTGTTACCGGATTCTTTACCCAAAAATGGGAAATCGACAACGGTCTGGAATTTTTATCCGACTTATCAGCAGTATGTCGATACCATGTTGTATTTTGCGTCAACTTATCCCGAGATATGCAGAATCGACACTATTGGAACCACTGTTCAGGGGCGGTTATTGTTAGCCTTGAAAATAAGTGATAGCGTTAATATTGAAGAAGCGGAGCCTGAATTTCTCTATACTTCTTCAATGCATGGTGATGAAACAACCGGTTACGTCCTGATGCTTCATCTAATCGATTCCCTTTTAACCGGCTATGGGGTCAGTCCAAGAATAACAAGAATTGTCGATGGTACTGAAATTTACATCAATCCCCTGGCGAATCCGGATGGAACCTATCATGGCGGGAACTATACTGTGTCTGGTTCGGTTCGGTATAATGCCAATGGTTATGATCTTAACAGAAATTATCCTGACCCGGCCGGAAATAATACAGGACCAAGGCAAAAAGAGACGCTTGCCTTTATGGATTTTGCTGATAAGCATCATTTTGTCATGGGTGCTAATTTTCATGGTGGTGCCGAGGTCTTTAACTATCCCTGGGATTGTTGGTATAAGTTGACTGCTGACAATAATTGGTGGAATTATACTGGTCGTCAGTATGCGGATACCGTTCACAAATATAGTTACGCAGGGTATTTTACATACTTGAATAACGGCGTTACAAACGGCGCGGCATGGTACCAGATTTTTGGCGGTCGGCAGGATTACATGAATTATTTTTATCAGTGCCGTGAAGTGACCATTGAATTGTCGGATACTTTTATATTACCGGCTTATAAACTGGTTAACCTCTGGAATTACAATTATCACTCCCTTCTTAATTACCTTGAAAGTGTTAATTATGGTTTCCAGGGGATTGTCTCGGATACGGTTACCGGAGAACCATTGCTGACGGAGATATTTATATTAAATCATGACAAGGATAGCTCCTGGGTATATTCCAAACTGCCTTCCGGGTTTTATGCCCGTCCAGTTTATCAGGGCGATTATGAGGTCACTTTTTCATCCCTCGGATATTTTTCCAAGACTATAAATGTTAATGTTTCTAATCTGGAAACAACTACGCTGAATGTACAGTTGAGGCCGATTACCTATGGTATTCAAACGGGTTTAGCCAGGGTCACCATGGTATTTCCTAATCCTAACCGGGGGCAGTTTAAAGTAATTTTACCTGAACAAGGTATTGATCACATTAATTTGGCGGTTACCGATTTATTAGGAAATGTAATAATTAAAAAACCGATTTCATTATCGAGCGGTCAGGATTATCTTACCATTGACATGAGTGGCCATTCACTGGGTCTTTACATCTTGAAAATTGATACCGGTAAGAAAATCTACGTGGATAAAGTTACAATCCAATAGATCCCTATTCTTTTCCTGTTTTCCGCACTTTTTAAAAACACCCTCTGAACCCCTTGATTTTATTGATATGGGTTTTAAAAATGGGTGTCCCGATCGTATATTTGTGCATGTTTTTACGAAAAAAGCCAAATTCATCCGGGAGTATCTCGGTTCAAATTATTGTAAAGAGATCCGGGAAATACAAAGTTGCTAAAA
>Ga0247841_10000948_pt1 | contig 70817 bp, 65 predicted proteins | sample LaCruzMarch2015__2_FD_192410 | JGI IMG/M metagenome (GOLD analysis project Ga0247841, IMG submission 192410) | Freshwater microbial communities from meromictic Lake La Cruz, Castile-La Mancha, Spain - LaCruzMarch2015_18m | ecosystem: Environmental > Aquatic > Freshwater > Lake | place: Spain... | reverse complement strand
CCAAGACGATCATCTCCCCCGTGAGGACATGGATCAGGAAAGATGAAAATATGTAGTGCCAAATAAAATGACCAAATCCTACAATAACAACAAGTTAACCGTCGTTAGTGTCGAAGTTGGGCTAGGGTGAACGGGCAGCCATAAAGCTACAGAATGGTATGACTATTCATCTTGGACTACGAAAATGTACGAATGATCGCGTCGCCAAGAGTTCAGACTGTGCGTCCGCTCGGAGGATGGAAAACAAAAACAAAGGCAAGGAAAATGGCGAGACACTCATCCATTTTTCTTGCCGCTCTTTGCCGAAAATTCATGTCAGCAGGATCGTGAAGTCCGTTCAATAATCCGTCTCGCCGTGTATTCTTTTCAGCAACCAGCACATATTTTGTCCTAGGACCTTCATGGCGAGAAGGCCTTCCTCATCCTTTTCCACCTCTCCCTTGTCGCGGCCAAACCCCATGTTCTGGTAGATAGATCCAGGGACTATCATTTGAGAAATAAAGAAAAAATGGTTTATCCAATCAAAAGTGTGAACAGTTCCTGTACGTCTGGCAGCAACCACAACTGCACAGAGGCGTGAATGGCAGTTTGAGCTAGAAAGTTTGTGTCTGTGTTCTCCATGATAAGGACAGAGTGTGGCGGTCTGAGAACCGGCAGCCGCTTGGTTATCTGCGTTGGTCAAGTGTGGAGAGATATGCGTTTAGACTGTGTCTAATCGCCTTCCACGCTATCGTCCTCACCAGCCTCCACATCATCTTCTTCCAGCACATTTGTGGGTAGCAAGGCGGTGGCCTCGCCAACTGGAAGCTCTTGCACGTCCTTGAGTTTCCTCCCCACGGCTCTTGACCTCGCCTTGGCCTTCTCGATTGTGTCCGATGCCTGATGCAGCTTCTTCTGCACTGCGTCCAGAACATCGCCATACTTCGTCCACTCGGTCTTGACCGCTCCAAGAAGGTTCCAGACCTCGCTAGAACGCTTCTGGATAGCCAGCGTACGGAAGCCCATCTGAAGGCTACTCAAAATCGACCACAGTGTAGTCGGGCCAGCGATAACCACACGGCACTCCCGTTGGATGAACTCGGTCAAACCTGTCCTGCGGATGACTTCGGCAAAGAGGCCCTCTATGGGCAAGAACAAGATGCCGAAGTCCGTGGTCTTTGGCGGGTTTAAGTACTTGTTGCAGATGTCCCATGCACATGCCTTGACACGATTCTCAAGGTGCTTTCCTACCTGCTCCACCCCTTCGACATCGGCCCTCTCTTGAGCCTCGATCAGACGTTGATAGTCTTCAACAGGGAACTTGGCATCAATCGGGAGCCAGACGGTCTCATCCTTTTCCGCACCTTGTCCCGGCAACTTAATCGCAAACTCGACACGCTCGCCACCATCCTTCGTGGCCACGTTGATGGAGAACTGATCGGGATTGAGCACCTGCTCCAACAGCGCCCCAAGCTGCACTTCACCCCACGTCCCACGCGTCTTGACGTTCGTGAGTACCTTCTTGAGGTCGCCAACACCCGTGGCAAGCGTCTGCATCTCCCCAAGCCCCTTGTGCACCTGCTCCAGACGCTCACTGACTTGCTTGAAGGACTCGCCAAGACGCTTTTCCAGGGTCCCCTGAAGTTTCTCGTCCACGGTCTGCCGCATTTGGTCAAGCTGTTTGGCATTGTCGACCTGAATGCTTTGGAGTTTGCCTTCCACCGTGACCCTGACCGCCTCCAGTTTTTTCTCATTTGAATCCGAAAGCTTTCCAATCGCAGATGACATGGCTTCAAGCTGGGCCTTTTGGACATTGGCCAACTCGCCCATTGTATTGGTAGTGGCTTCCGTGATCCCCTTGAGTGCTGCGATGACCTCTTCCCTTAACTGTTTGGCTCCGGTGGCGGATTCCGTTCGGATACCATCGAGTTTCTCGCCACTGGTCTGCGTCAATGAGGCTATCTGCCCTGAGAACGCATCAAGCTGAACTTTCTCGGCGACGGCCAAATCTTTCATCGTTTTTGCCATCGTCTCCGAAATGCTCTTAAGCGTAGTCACGACCTCTTCTCGCAGTTGTTTGGCTCCGGTGGCAGACTCAGCACGGACACCATCGAGTCGTTCACCACTCGCCTTTGCGAAAGAGCCAAGCTGACCGGAGAAAGCATCGAGTTGCCCCTTCTGCACGCCGGCAACATCCATCATTCGTTGTACCACGGAATCACCAAAGGTCTTGAAGGCTTCGGTGAGTTCCTGCCGCTGCTCTCTCGCGGCCTTACCCAGTTCGTCCCTGCTCTGGGCCACTTCCTCTCTGACTGCACGCTCTGTGCGTTCCTGTGCCTTTTCGAAAGCATCAAGACGGGAAGCAGGTACGGAGGCATCGGTTTGCGATGCTTTCCTTAAGAGCATGAGCAGGAGAGTCACCGCGGCGACCAGCAGGACGAGAGTCACGATTAGCAGGATATCAGTCACGGGCCACCTCCCCCGAAGAATTTCTTGTTTGCGTCGTTCTTTGGCATAAACGTGCAAGCTCAGCGGCACGGTAGCGCACCCGCTGGAGCGGAATGTTAGGGGTGAGGTTATTCACTAAACTCCACACCACAACAAAGACAGCAACCTTTGATTTCAGCGTGAACGGCAACCCTGATTGCCATTCCGCAGGCAGTTCTGCCCAGGTGGTAGTCCCGCAACAGCACTCAAAACCGAATCGTTGACATGCGGTTGCGGCTTACAGTGAAACCACCCAGAGCAATCTATGCGCCGCTGGGGATGAATCTGCTAACGGCTTCCTCTGCGGTCATCAGTTTTTCGCAAATCATGTCATTCGGCATCGTCATCTTTCCAAGGGTAGGCGCCAAAAAAGCCGAGGCCTCAAAAAAAGAGGCCTGCGGCGTCGTACTGTCAACAAAACCCGACACCGATCAACGATGTCGGCGCGATACCCGTTTCTAAATGTCAAAGTATAGAGCGAATTCATACGGATGCGGTCTCATTCGCACTGGGTTGAGTTCAGATTTTGTCTTGTATTCAATCCACATTTCGATGGCGTCCTGGGTGAAAACATCTCCGCGCAGCAGGAATTCCCGGTCCGCGTCCAGGGCCTTGAGCGCCTCGCTCAGACTGCCTGGAGTTGAAGGAACATCCTGCAGTTCCTCCGGAGACAAGGCGTAAATATCTTTATCAAGGGGCTCACCCGGATCCATCTTGTTCTGGATGCCATCCAGGGCTGCCATCAAGAGGGCGCTGAAAGCCAAGTACCCATTACATGAGGGGTCTGGGGTTCGGTATTCTATTCTCTTAGCCTTTGGAGAGGCGCTGTACATAGGGATTCGGCAACATGCGGAACGGTTCCGCGATGAGTACGCAAGATTTACCGGCGCCTCAAAACCAGGAACCAGCCTCTTATACGAATTGGTGGTCGGATTACAAATACCGCACAGCGCCGGAGCGTGTTTGAGAATCCCTCCCAGGGCCCAAAGAGCCTCTTGGGACAATCCGGCGTACTTATCCCCCGCAAAAAGTGGATTATCGCCCCTCCAGATGCTTATGTGGGTATGCATACCTGAACCGTTGTCCTCGAAAAGCGGCTTAGGCATGAAGGTAACGGTCTTGTTATACCGCTTGGCCACGTTCTTGAGGACGTATTTGAACCACATGAGCTGGTCACCCATCTTTACGAGCGGAGAGAACTTCATGTCTATTTCGCTTTGGCCTGCTGTAGCCACTTCATGATGCTGGGCCTCTACGATGATCCCGAGACTCTCCAGAGTTAGAACCATTTCAGTCCGGATATCTTGAAGAGAGTCGGTAGGAGATACCGGGAAGTACCCTTCCTTGTGACGAGGCTTGTACCCGAGATTGGGTTCCTCTTCTCTGGCCGTATTCCAACAGCCTTCGATTGAATCAACCTGGTGGAAACCATGGTTTGACCCATAGCTGTATCTAACGTCGTCAAAAATGAAGAATTCCGCTTCCGGGCCAAAGTAGGCCGTGTCCCCTATTTTGGTGTACTTCAGGTAAGCTTCAGCCTTATGTGCAATGTTGCGCGGATCTCTCGTATAGCGCTCTTTGGTGAGAGGATCCACGATGTTGCAGATGAGAGAAAGAGTAGGATGCTGCATGAATGGGTCCATGAGTGCCGTATCTGGATCAGGGATCACCAGCATGTCCGATGCATGAATGGGCTGCCAACCTCTGATAGACGATCCATCGAATCCAAAACCCGACTCAAACGAATCTTCCTCAAGTTCGTGGAGCGGCACGCTAAAATGCTGCCACATACCCGGAAAATCCATGAACTTAAGGTCTACCATTACGGTTTGATTTTTTTTGGCGAATTCGATCACCTCTTTTGGTTCCATGCAAAAACTCCTTTTATAAAAACAAGATTAATCGTATGTGCGCTTCCACACACTGATTTCTGATTTCCCGAACTCTAAAAAACTTTGATTAGGTCTGAACCGTACCGCTCTGAACCAACCTCGACCATTGTCACGCCAACTTGCCGCCAAATCATGGATGCTCTTGCTACAGCGTTTATCGGTGGATCTCCTTAGCGAAGTTAGACCTTGCCCTTTGGAGCGGCTAGGGAGTCGTCGGTGACCTTGGCGTACTCAAACCACGTACTTAAAGCAAAGGAATTTCGTATCACTACAGCGCATCCGAATCTCGTTCACCAGTTCTGATTCGGACAACTGTGTCTACCGGCAGTACGAAGACCTTGCCGTCGCCGATGGTTCCAGTGCGGGCAGCGGCAATCACTTTGTCTATAACCTGGTTTGTGATCTCTGCCGGCACCACCATTTCGATCTTAATTTTGGGAAGGAAGTCCACCAGGTATTCTGCACCCCTATAAATCTCCTTGTGGCCTTTTTGACGGCCAAAGCCTTTCACCTCGGTGACTGTCATGCCCTGAACACCTATCGAGCTGAGAGCTTCTTTCACCTCATCCAATTTAAATGGCTTGATGATCACTTCAATTTTTTTCATTGTTGTCCCCTTTTGAACCATCCGGACACTCTACCGGAACAAAACAGTTCGAAAAAATCACTATAGTGTAGTAATGGTGCCCAACCTGAACCATGATACCTGTCTTAAAGATTGTAACCTGTCTCTCCGTGGCAGGCTGTGTCCACGCCGGAAACTTCTTCTTCGTCAGTCACCCTAAGCCCAACTATGGCTCTAACGATGTACAGTATTGCAAGGCTGACAAAGAAAGAGAAGATTGTTGTCGCAAGCACGGCTGCCACCTGAACCCACAACTGTCCGGGATTTCCGAAAAAAAGGCCGTCCGAACCGGCAGGGTTGATTGCCTTTGATGCAAAGAGACCGGTGGCGATAGCTCCCCAAGCCCCTCCAACACCGTGGATACCGACAACGTCTAACGCATCATCATAGCCCAAGCCCCTCTTGGCAAGAACAGCAAGATAGCAGAGAACACCGGCGCCGATACCGACGAGAACCGACGACACCGGGCCAACATATCCTGAAGCAGGTGTAATTGCCACAAGCCCGGCTACTGCACCGGAAGCCACACCCAGCGTAGTCGGTTTACCCTTGATGATCCACTCCGCAAAAACCCAAGCCAGGGCTGCGGCCGCGGTGGCCATGTGCGTAACCACGAATGCCATGGCGGCTCCCTCGCTCGCAGACAGGGCGCTCCCTGCGTTGAAACCGAACCAACCGAACCACAGGAGACCTGCCCCAAGGAGAGTTACAGGAAGGTTGTGGGGAATCATTGGAGTTGTGCCGTATCCTTTTCGCTTACCCACTACCAAGGCGCAAGCCAGAGCGGCCACCCCAGCATTGACATGAACAACCGTTCCACCGGCAAAGTCAAGAGCGCCCAGGCCGGAGAGCCAGCCCCCCGGACCCCAGACCCAATGGGCCACCGGGCAGTACACAATAGTGATCCAAAGCACCATGAACAGAATGAATGAGCTGAACTTGATCCGCTCTGCAAAAGCTCCAGTAATAAGTGCTGGAGTAATGACAGCGAACATGCACTGGAATATCATGAAAGTTGATCCAGGGATCGTCATGGTTTTGGAAGGATCCGCCAAGTCAGGAAATAGTCCTCCACCGATACCGTCAAGGGCAAAATACTTCATACCGCCCAGTAGGCCGCCCATGGCATCAGGGGCAAAGGCAAGGCTGAATCCGTAGAACAGCCAGATAATAGACGCCAGTCCCATAATAAAGTAGCAGTGCATCATTGTTGAAAGAACATTCTTGGCCCTGGTCAACCCCCCGTAAAACATCGCCAAACCTGGAGTCATCAAGAGCACCAATGCCGAGGATACCAGAACCCACGCATTGTCGGCTGCATTCATTTCCCAAGCACCTCCGTGATACTTCTGCCCGTGGCATAACCACCACGCCTCTTTTGGTGAGGTTTTCGATCACAACACTGTGCGGTCCGGTTACTATCCATATTAGGCGGCTCACCCGGACGCCCGTTACGCAAAGCAATCCGAGTGCCAAGAGCACAACGGCAGAATTACCCACAGGTAACTATTTGAATTAACAAAGGTATCAGCGTGAAACGCAAAAAACCACGAACTCCGAAGACTGGCCCAAAGCTACAGAAAGGTATGTTATTAGCGAGGTGCATTACCAGTTGGTACGAAACCTCCTGGGGTTGATTCCATATTTTGCAACGCGCAGGCCAATGATTCGTTCAGTAATTCCAAGAGCGCGTGCCGCTTTGGCTTTATTGCCGCGGGCGGACTTCAGAGCATCCACTATCAGGTCACGCTCGACATTTTCTAGAGTCCCGCCCAGAGCACCGGTGTGTTGAGTTCCGCTGGCGGACGGAGTCTGAAGCGTGGGGGGAAGATGACGACCGTGAATGACCTGGTCTGAACTCAAGAGAACGGCTCGCTCCATGCAGTTCTCCAGTTCCCTGACATTACCGGGCCAATGATAGCTCATCAACATATCGATGGCCGGTGTAGATATTCTTTTAATCGTCTTGTAATTGGCCTTACTGTACTTTTCTACGAAGTGATCGGAGAGTAAAGGGATATCGGTCTTCCTTTCTCGGAGAGGGGGAACATGAATGGGAAAAACGTTAAGGCGGTAATATAGATCATGCCTGAACCTGCCTTCCTCGATAAGTTGTTCAAGGTTTCGGTTTGTTGCAGCAATCACTCTTACATCAATCTTGATTGTTGGAGTTCCGCCGACTCTTTCAAACTCCCTCTCCTGCAGTATCCTGAGAAGCTTGATCTGAGTGATGGCGGATAGATCGCCTATCTCGTCAAGAAAAATGGTACCCCCATGAGCGAGTTCAAAGCGCCCTTTACGAGTTGCAATGGCGCCGGTGAAAGCACCTTTCTCGTGACCGAAAAGTTCGCTCTCCACCACACTCTCCGGCAGGGCTCCACAATTCACTTTGATGAAGGGTTTCTCCGCGCGAAGACTATTAAAGTGAATGGCATGGGCAACCAACTCTTTTCCTGTACCACTCTCTCCTCTTATAATGACCGTCGTATCGCTTTTCGTAACCTGTGAGATCAGTTCATAAACGTCTTTCATACCTTTAGAATTACCTACTATGTTGGTAGGTCTGAAGCGGTCCTTGAGTTGGCTGTGCAGCCTCCTATTCTCCTCCAACAAGCGGTGTCGTTCCTCTTGAGCTGACTGTCTCAATCGAACCGCCTGAGCTATCATCGAGGCTACAATGGACAGAAGACGCACATCCTCGGCAAAGGATACACCTTCTTCAAACAGCCGATCCGCGCTGAGAGCCCCAATGACCTCGTTGCCCAGCTTTATAGGCACACAGATGAAGGAGATGTCTCTCTTCTTAAGACCCCGTCTGGCACCCGTGCGATCCAAAAACAACGGCTCATCAGAAATGTGGGGCACAACCGCGGGCCGGCCGCCGGCCACGACCTTTCCGGTCACGCCCTCGCCTGGTCTGTATTTTCCACGCTCTTTCTGGCTCTCGGAAAGTCCGTGCGCTGCTTCTATAAGTATTTCTCGCGACTCCCGATTCAATAGCGTCAGAGTCCCGCGCATCATCCCCATGTGTTTGGCAATGGCTTCCAATACCGGTCCAACCACATCCTGCAAATCCATGCTGCGGTCGAGGCTTTGACTGATCTCGAATAGAAGCAGGAGTTCCTGGAGCCCTCGCTTGACTTTGGGTTGAGTAATACGATTGATCATTCAGTGCAGGCACTCCTTTAGTATCAAGGTTCTATATCCTAATCATACAAAATTGTAGGACTTGGGCAACTTGTTGTCAAAGGTATTTGCCGGCATTCTCAGAAACTCTCAAAATGAAGCGCCGGCACATGAAAACATATTCTAACTTTGAATGGCTTAATGTTTTTGGTGAGGTGTCACTTGACGTTTGAGCAATTACATTCTAAATAGAAAAGATGAGTGATCTTTTACGCGCTTTAAAAACATCAACCGCTTTCTTGTTTGCCATCGGTATCCGAGCCCCAGGTCTCCGGTCGAGCGTGTTGCGCGAAACGTGCTTGGTCATTTGCCTGCTGATTCCCTCAATGAGCCATTGCATGACCTTGTCGAGCGGTTCCATGCCGGAGTATATTTTTTTGGACGGCAAGAAACATTACGAGACAGGAAACGTTAAGAGCGCGGAGGAGGCCTGGAGCAACTTGTCTCGTGATGCCCTCTATGGCCCTGTATCTTATATTCTGTTGTCCAGAGCCTACCGTAAACTTGAAAACCTCGACAAGGCGGAATCTTTACTCAAAGAACTACTCAAGAAGCATCCTGCCTGCGCTTACATCAGTTCCGCGAAGCAGACGCTCGTCGAGGTTCTTTGCGAAGAAGGCAGGTCTGAGGCTGTGCCCATTTTGATGAACATGCTTGATAAAGCATCCGAAAAGGATAAACCGTCGGTCACTTTTCGGCTGGCAGCACTGGAGCGTCGTCTGGGAAACGACGCTAGAGCTGCCTCCTATTACAGGGACCTGTTCATCAATTACCCGGCTTCCGTGGAGGGTTTGAAGGCTGCCGACGATCTGGCGTCACTGGTTGTCCAGGGCAAGGTCACCAGAGCGTCCTTTTCGGAGAGCGAGCAGCTTTTGAGGGCTGAGAAGCTCTTCACCAGGGGACGATTCGACCTGGCAGTTAACGCATACGAGGCACTGCTAAAGACCAAGCCGTCGGACGTGACTCTCATGCTTAAGCTTGCTCGATGCATGTACAAAGACCGCAGAAACCAGTCCGCAATAATAATACTCAAGGACATACTCAAGGCGGACAACCCGGAAAATGTTCGGATGGAGGCCCTATATCTACTCAGCTTGGTGTATTGGAGACTCGATAACGGCAAAGAGTTCGAATCCACCAACAAGACAATTATGGAGAAGGGTCCCTTACGCACGAAGAGAAAAGCGTTGTTCAACCAGGGATCGCACCATTTTGAAAGGGGCAGATTCGCTGAGGCCCAGACATGCTTTGACCGCTTACTCAAGATGGGTCCTGATTCAAAAACCAGGGTGGCCCTGAGATGGAAGATCGCATGGATCAAGTATTTCAACCAACAATATAAGGAAGCAGCGGATTCCTTCCAGGAAGTCAGGCTTATTCTGCCGGTGGGCAAGATTCAGAATGCGTCCAAGTATTGGCAGGCCCGCTCGCTTATTCAACTGAACAGGTTGAAGGAGGCAGAACCGATCCTCAAACAGATAATTGTAAGCGATCCGATGGGTTATTACGGGTTCGAGTCCGCAGACCTACTCAGGTCTATGAAATCGTTGCCGGATAAAAACGTTAGTGCTCGTAATGGATTTCCCGACGTTACTGTCTCGGCAGCAGAGAATTCCAATGTGCGTATCGCGCATGCAAGGAAGTTGATGGAAATTGGATTACACGAGTTTGCCCTTGTTAATTTCGAATCGTTGTCCAAATCCGAAAAAACTTCTCCCGCCATCGCGTTCCTGACAGCCAAGGCATCTTACGGTGCGCATCAATATCAGGCCGCTCATGACATTCTAGCGGGAGTCTTTGGCCCATTCATGGAAAACCCACCGGTTGATGCTCCCTCTGATTTTCTCGAAATGGCCTTCCCGCGAGTACATTTTGCAGAAACTACACGGAATGCGGCAAAGCACTCGGTAGATCCAAACCTTGTCTGGGCTGTTATCCGACAGGAGAGTCGGTATGATCCCTTGGCAGTATCTCCTGCGGGCGCTTTGGGCCTTATGCAGGTTACTCCGGGGGCCGCGGGCATCGGTACTCGAGGCGCCAAGATTGCTCCTTCAGCAATTGCAAACATTCTTGAACCCAAACAGAACCTCGCGATAGGGATAAGGATACTGGCCAAAAACTTTCACGCCTTTGGAGGCAAGCTCGTTCCAGCGGTTGCTTCGTACAATGCCGACATAAGGAAAGTACGAGAATGGGTCAATAGAAATGGAAAGATGAAACAGGACGAATTCATAGAGAACATTCCTTTTCAGGAAACCCGAACCTATGTAAAGAAGGTGCTTGCCGGTTATCGAGCATACAGCGTCCTTCACAGAAAAAAGGATCTTGCAGGATTGTGGTGAAACGAATGGAACACCAAGAAGATATGACTTTTGACGTGTCTCCTTACCTGAAGCTCTTTATCGACAGAGACGGGCGGTGGTTCCAGAACGGCAAAGAAATTATCCACACCGGAATATACCGCCTGTTCAATAGCTTGCTCGAAAAAACGGACGATGGTGGATACCAGGTACGGAAGGGTAAGGAAATCTGCCGTGTGGAAGTTGAAGACGCTCCCTTTGTGGTAACAGGGTTAGAGGAGGAACCGGGTGATGGACTCTCCATAAATCTTAACGACGGCTCTCGCGAACACCTTGACCCGGAGCACTTGTGGATAGGTCAAGAAAACATTCCTTACTGCATGATCAAAGACCGAGAATTTCGTGCCCGTTTTTCCCGGCCTGCCTATTACCAATTGGCAGAGCATGTTATGGAAGAGAACGGCGAGTTCTTTCTTGTGATCCAGGATAAGCGATTCCCGGTGAAGACGAAAAAGGCAAATTGATCGCGATACGCTTTGAGTTTCCACAAGAACTACTTCTAATCAACCCCCGAACCGTTCAGGGCGAATCCACAATCAGAGTTACCGGACCGTCATTTAATAATTCCACCTGCATCATGGCCCCAAAAATCCCTTCCTGAACGGAGACCCCGAGATCGCGAATTCTTGCTACGAAATCCGCGTAGAGGATTCCGGCCTTTTCCGGAGAGGCTGCCGCGGCATACGAAGGCCGTCTGCCCTTGCGGCAGTCGCCATAAAGTGTGAATTGAGACACAATGAGCATCTCCCCGCCAACCTGCCCCAAGCTGAGATTCATCTTTCCGGTCTCATCCGAGAAGATCCTTAGCCCTGACAGCTTCTCAGCCATCCACCGCACTTGCTGGGGCCCGTCGTCGTCAGCCGCGGCTAACAAAACCAGCAGCCCCGCGCCTATTCGCCCTACCACGTTTCCCTCTACCGATACGCTGGCTTTCAGGACCCTCTGGACTACCACCCTCATTGGGATCTCCTCAAGAATTCCTTCCAAAGCAGAATGAACGCGGGCACAAAATCCCTGGGGTTGTTTTCAATGAGACGTGACAAGGTGTCCCTTTTCATGAACCCACCCCAATGTAATTCGGCTTCATTGAGAACCGGTTGACTATCCGCCACTACCTTGAACAGGGTTACGTGCTCGTAGTCTGTAGCTTCACAGGCAGCCACTCTCAGCACCTCTTCCACTTCGGATGTTAGCCCAAGCTCTTCTCCCAATTCGCGCAAAGCTGATATCTAGTAAGATTCGCCTGGATCCACGTGGCCTGCGGCAGAAGAATCCAGCTTCAAAGGATGGCGGTCCTTGTGCCCCGCACGACGCTGGACGAAAATTTCTCCAGAACTGTTGAAAACAAAGATATGCACCGCCCTGTGGAGCAATCCTTTGTCGTGAATCTCCCGTCGAGTCGCTTGACCTGTGACCCTGTCCGCAGCACCGACAGTTTCAAGGATTTCACTGTCGGTGGAATACGTCTCTTTCAATAATCTCTTCCTCGCCATGACGATCTCTGTCGCAAGGCTTGTGCGTCACGAGAAAAAAACGGAACTGACAGCATCACTCCATATCAGGGTTTTCGTCCCAACTTTTCTTCGACTGACACAACCTTTCGCCGGATTGACCCGGTTACACCTTTTCTGTCGTCAATTTTCAGGTTGGTCACGACCCGGTCACATTTGGAAGCCATGTTTTTGTGGCATTTTCGGATTACCTCGAAAACGACCTCCGACGGTCCTTCGATCAAGGTGCCCATGGCATGGATTTCATAATCCAGTCCGCTTTCTTCTATAATCTTGATTGATTCAGCCACATAGCTGCTCAATCCTTGGCCTCCCTTGTCCAGGGGGAAAACACTTAGTTCTGCCAACATGCTCTCTTTCCTTTCCTAATGGGGTCAGGCCTTGAAATATTAGTTTGTCTCTTTCGCTCATTCATACCACTTTGCTTACAGTCTTACAGTGGATTCTCAGATGCTGTTCGAATCTGTTTCATGGCGTATCCATATTTAGTAGTATGCTCTTCGTGGATGGCCTGGTCTGATAAGGGTTTGGTCATAAATTCAAAATACAAGGGATTAGCTTATATTTCAAGACCTGACCCTTCTGCGATGAAACTTGCATTTGAAGACCCTAATCATGTAATTCATTTCTAAGGAACAACTATGTCTTCATAATACTGATCTTTGCGATTGAATCCGAACCTGTTTGATTGGTTCTGTTCTGGTGTGCGTTCGACAAATGGCAAAAGCTTCAAAATCTCTGTCTGAGGTATATCGTTCGGTGAGCATTCCTAAGGGGGCAGGTCTTCTCCGACGGATGTTCGCATTTGCCGGGCCGGCCTACCTAATAAGTGTGGGGTACATGGACCCCGGCAACTGGGCAACGGACCTGGAAGGAGGATCGCGATTCGGTTATGCCCTCATCTGGGTATTGCTGATGTCGAATGCATGTGCGGTGATCTTGCAGACCCTGGCAGCGCGGCTTGGAATTGTGACAGGCAGAGACTTGGCTCAGGCGTGCAGGGACCATTATCCTCGACGAGCCAACTACGCACTATGGATACTGGCTGAAATCGGAATCGTGGCATGCGACCTTGCCGAGGTCTTGGGAACAGTGATCGGACTCAATCTTCTTTTCGGCATTTCCCTTTTTTCAGGGGTTATAATAACTGCCCTCGATACCTTTCTGTTCCTTGCGATCCAGAATTTTGGAATGAGAAGATTCGAAAGTCTGGTGATGTTTCTGATAACCGTCATTGGACTGTGCTTCATATTCGAGGTATTTAGGTCCGCCCCGCAGTGGGGGGAGGTAGCGAAAGGATTTGTTCCGAGCCTTCCGGATGGCGCACTGTACGTCGCCATAGGAATTGTGGGCGCTACGGTTATGCCCCACAACCTTTACCTTCACTCGGCGCTCGTCCAGACCAGAGCCTATGATCCGACTCCCGATGGAAAACGCCAGGCATGCAGATTTAACCTGATCGACTCGGTACTTGCCCTTAACGGTGCTTTTCTCGTTAACTCAGCAATTCTGATCGTATCGGCAGCCACTTTTTTTGGGCGCGGAATAGTTGTTACCGAATTGCAGCTGGCGCATGGTTTGCTGTCCCCCTTACTGGGCACATCCCTCGCTGGAATATCGTTTGCCGTGGGCTTAGTTTGTGCGGGTCAAGCCTCCACGCTTACGGGCACTCTTGCGGGTCAAATTGTCATGGAGGGATACCTGCGCTTCAAGATTCGTCCCCTCCTTCGCAGGCTCGTGACCCGGTTGTTAGCCATCGTGCCGGCGGCGCTAACGATAGCATTGGTCGGCGAGGCAGCAACCTACAAGCTGCTTATTCTGAGCCAGGTCATTCTCAGTCTGCAACTGCCCTTTGCCGTGATCCCCCTGATTCACTTTACAGGTGATCAGTCCACCATGGGCGAATTCGCAAACAACTCTTGGATGAAGGTAATCGCTTGGAGTATTGCATCCATGCTCGTCGTATTCAACAGCAAGCTCGTCGTAGAGCAAATCCAGGAATGGGTTGCAGCCGCCAGTGAGCCACTATGGATTTACTCCACCGTGGTGCCGGCAGCATTAGGCTTGGCAGTCTTTCTCTTGTATATAGTGCTCAAACCCTTCATCCACCGGCCTCGTAGGGAAACCGTTCCAGCGTGGCGGAAACTGAGCCACTTCATCAGAGCTGACGAAGATAAGTTAGATTTGCTCGTGCCCCATTACCGACGAGTCGGAGTGGCAGTGGCCTTCAGCGACGACGATCAGAAAGTCTTGAGCCATGCGCTTCCACTGGCTCATCAGCATGACGCCACTCTATGCCTCTTTCACGTGGTGGAAGGGGCCGGCGGGGTAGTCTTTGGCGGAGATGCTTATGACACCGAAGCACGGGAGGATGAAGCATACCTCAGTCAGTTGGCAGTTGCTTTAGGGCATCGAGGAGTAGAGGTCGAAACGTTCCTCGGTTTTGGGGACGTCCCCGGAGAGTTAATACGGTTGGTTCGCGAACAAAAAATAGACATTCTCGTGATGGCCGGACACGGTCATCGAGGCATCAGCGACATTGTTTTCGGCAGCACTGTATCGCCTATCAGACACCGGCTTGACATTCCTCTGGTTATTGTAAGGTAGTTGACTCGGGCCGCACGATTTTCAATAGTCGATTCAGGCTTCAGACTATCTCCAGCCGTCCATCGCGATCAGGGGCAACAACCTCCCCTATTTGGGCCGTTGTCTCAACTTCTTCTCGGAGCAGAGCCTCTGCAAATTCCGCTGCTCTACCGACATCGATCGCCAGAATCAGGCCGCCGGATGTCTGAGGGTCGAACATGAGGTCAGATGTCTCTACCGGAATTCTTGGATCTATCTCTATCCATGGGCTGAAATACTTCCGGTTGGAGTGCGCTCCTCCAGGCACCAATCCCATTGAAGCAGCCTCTCGAGCACCTTTGAGAACAGGAACGGATTCAGACCGAATCCTTATCGTACAGCGAGACGATCTGGCCATTTCCACAAGGTGTCCAGCCAGGCCAAACCCGGTAACATCCGTGCATGCTTTCAAACGGAATTTAAGGGCCACCTCGGAAGCTTTCTTGTTGAGGATGCACATAGAACTGACCATGGCCTCAACCGCTCCTTCTGTTGCAAGTCCTCCTTTAAGCGCCGTAGCAATCACCCCTGTTCCGATGGCCTTTGTCAGAAAAAGCTGGTCGCCGGGCTGTAGACCGGAGTTGGTCATGATCCTGTCCGGGTGGACAATCCCTGTGACTGACAGGCCGTACTTGGGCTCATCATCTTCAACGCTGTGCCCGCCGATCAGGGCCACCCCTGCCTCTCGCAAGATATCCAGACCACCCTTCAAGACGCTTCTGAGAATTGCAACACCCAGTTTTTTTATGGGAAAACACACTATGTTCAATGCTGTGAGGGGACGCCCGCCCATTGCGTAGACATCGCTCAGTGCATTGGCAGCGGCAACGCGTCCGAAAATGCGAGCGTCATCGACGATGGGAGTGAAGAAGTCGAGTGTTTGAACCAGGGCTGTTTGTTCGTCGAGCCTGTAGACTCCGGCATCCTCGAATCCATCTATCCCCGTCAGCACATTCGGGTCTGCCGGTATCTCCACCCCGCGCAACGCCTCGGTAAGGTCCCCCGGACCCAATTTGGCTGCTCAACCGGAAGTTTTTGAAAGACTAGTGAGTTTGATCTGCTGGGCAGTCATCGATCTGTTCTTTCATGTTATTTGCTGTTTGGGCATGACGGTTGTCTGACCCAACCTCACTTAACCAGATTGAGTCGCACCGGTGACTTCAGGACCACAAAGGACCCGTTTTCCGACCCTTTCCGATCTGCAGTTCCGATCTGTTCCTTTATGAGAGTCGCCACCTTCTTAGCATCTTGCGGCAGCATCCGGACGCATCCGTGCGATTGATTGTGACCTATGCTTCGTGGGGCATTAGTCCCGTGAAACCTATATCCGTAATCTTCCATTTTGACTTGGCCTGACACCTTGTCTTCGGTATCCATTGGGTCCTTTTTTGATTTAACATCTCGCTTTTTTAGGAGGGGAGCCATAGTTCCGCCATAAACCCGACGACTCGGTTTATTGCCTGCAGCCCAAGCCCGATCCTTGGGCGGAATCCACCATGGGTCGTCATCATAAATGTGGGTCACATAATACGTGCCTACAGGTGTTGGAAATCCAGGGCCTCCCAGTCCGACTCTGCATTCGTAGAGAGTCTGCTTTCCACCTTGAGGCAAGCCCGCGCACAACTTGAAGGTATGCCCGGAATGAGATACCTCTATCTCCAAATAACCAGAATCCTGCTCAGACGATAGTCGGGACGCATTGCCGGTTTCTGTCCGCGTCGCAGCATCGTCCATATCTCTTGCGTCAGGAAAATTGGCTTTGCTTGTAAAACGCATCCCCAAGGGAAAAGTGCCCTTAACATTTTGGGAAGACACGGCCGGCAACGGCATAGAGCGCTGCAGCAGTTCACTCATTGCTCCAGGAAGAGATCCCTTGTGCAAAATGTCTGCCATCGGTTGACGTGTTCGTCCGTAGGAAAGATCTGTGGGCTGGTCGCCTGGCAGAGTGTCTGTTTTCGGTTTAGACATTCCGGTAAAGACCTGACCGCCGGCACGCGCGACTTTGCGGGATTGATCCTCCGGAGCCTTTATTCCTTTGCCCTTAAGGTTTTGGGGTGTCGCTTTTTGCGCGGAGTTCCCCGCCTTTCCGCGGCGGCCTTGGGGGGAATCGTCAGCTAACATGGTTTCGTTAGCGAAGAAAAATAAAATCAGACCAACACCCAGTACCTTCAACATTGAAAGGAACATGATCTTCTCTCATCACTTTCATGCTCAAATTAAAAATAATGGGTATATTTAGCATTTTATGGCGCCAAAATCAATTTAAAAAAAGCGGGAGAAACATTTTCACGACTTGACGGATAGTTCATCTGGGTGAATCAATTGACTGCATTTATTCTACTATACCAACATGGATTAGCGGCTCTCAGTAAGCTTTTGCTGCATTGCCCACTCAGATTAGACAAAGTCATTATCTCTTCGCCACTGAAATTCTTGACACCTGTTGCAACGAGTATTAGGATGGAAATGGCGGTTCTGCTCAATCCACGGAATCCACTGGTGCAAGAGTATTCAAGCGCTCGGGATTGGAGCCCGGTTATCGATACCAACAAAAGAATACCCTAACAGGGTCATCCCAGGCCGGCAAATGCCGGACATAAACGAAAGGTGAGGCAGCCGTGAGAGAGCTAATGTCAGGAAATGAGGGTATAGCGCGCGGGGCGTACGAGTACGGTGTCCGATTGGCATCGGCATACCCGGGAACGCCAAGCACAGAGATCCTGGAATACATAGGGGCTTTGTACCCCGAAATAACTGCGGGCTGGGCCCCGAACGAGAAAGTTGCCCTAGAAGTGGCAGCAGGTGCAGCTTACGGGGGAGCGAGAGCCATGGCCGTGATGAAGCACGTGGGGCTTAATGTGGCTGCGGACCCGTTCATGACCCTGTCTTATACAGGTGTAAACGGGGGACTGGTTATCGTGGTTTGCGATGACCCGGAAATGCACTCCTCCCAGAACGAGCAGGATACGCGAAACTATGCCAAGTTCGGGAAGGTTCCCTGCCTGGAACCGTCGGACAGTCAGGAAGCCAAAGATCTGATTGGAGAAGCCCTTCGCATAAGCGAGGAATTCGACACGCCGGTCATACTTCGTAGCAGCACACGGATTTCCCACTCCATGTCTCTCGTCGAGACGAAGAACCGGTCCGAAGGCCCAAAGGAACTTGGACTGAAAAAAGACCCCATGAAATTCGTCATGCTTCCCGCCATGGCTCGACGTCGCCATCCCATAGTGGAGCAAAGGTTGAAGGATCTTGCAGCGTTTGCAGAAACTTTTTCCTTCAATAAGATCATTATGGGCGATGAATCCCTGGGGATTATATCGTCGGGAGTTAATTTCCAATACGCCCGAGAAGTGGCTCCGGCCGCGTCTTTTCTTAAGCTGGGGATGGTGTGGCCGTTGCCGGGAAAGATGATCAGAGACTTTGCATCGAAAGTGAAGAGGCTCGTAATCGTAGAGGATTTGGACCCATTTCTAGAGGAAGCAGTGAGATTGATGGGCATTCCTGTCGAAGGCAAAGAACTTACCGGCCTGTGCAGCGAGCTGTCGCCTGAAAAGGTAGAGATTGCTCTGACCGGAGCTTCTTCTGCCAAGAGTATTGGCGCCATAGACGTGGAACTTCCGCTCCGGCCGCCGAACATGTGTCCAGGGTGCCCTCACAGGGCAACGTTCACGGCACTCAAGAAAAACAAGGTCTACGTGTCCGGAGATATCGGGTGCTACACCCTTGGTGCGCTGCCTCCGCTGGGAATGCTGGACCATTGTCTCTGCATGGGAGCAGGAATAGGCGTTGCCTCCGGCTTGGATAGAGCATTGGGCGATTTGGCAAAAGGCAAGGCCGTGGCCGTGATAGGCGATTCGACCTTTTTCCATTCAGGGATGACACCGCTTCTCGAACTGGCGTACAACGGCGGGTCCACGACGGTGGTCATATTGGACAACAGGACCACGGCGATGACCGGGGCCCAGAATCATCCGGGGACTGGTTTTACGCTTCGCGAGACGCCGACAATCTCCGCGGACATCGAAAAACTGGCTGAATCTTTCGGGTTCAAACGAATCAGAACAGTAAATCCTTATAAAATTAAGGAATTGGAAGATGTCGTTGCGGAGGAACTCAACGCCCCGGAACCGTCTCTAATTATTTCTCGCGCTCCTTGTGCTCTCTTGAAGGCGGGGCGTATCCTATCCGATAAACCGTTGAAGATTGAAAAGGATGTGTGCAAGGGATGCAAGAGCTGCATAAATACAGGCTGTCCGGCACTCGAGTTCGTCAAGATCGAAGAACCGGTGGAGGGAGACAAGCGCAAAGGTTTCTCCAGGATTAATTCCGGTCTCTGCGTCGGTTGCAGAACCTGCTTTGAGGTCTGCAAATTTGATGCTGTCAAGGAGGCGTCATGAGCAACGATCGCGTTTACAATGTTCTCATAGTCGGCGTAGGAGGCCAGGGTATCATTCTGGCTAGCGACGTGCTCGGGATGGTCGCTGCACGCCACGGATACGACGTGAAGAAAAATGAGATCCATGGTATGGCCCAAAGGGGTGGTTCGGTTTCCAGCCATGTAAGATTCGGAAAGTTTGTGAGTTCGCCCATCATAAAAATGGGCGAGGCAGACGTGCTTCTTTCTTTCGAGCAGATAGAAACCTTGAGGTATTTTCCTTTCTTGTCGGAAAAGGGAAAGGTGATTGTCAACGACTTGAAGATCTTACCTCCGGCCGTTTTCACTGGAAAGCAGGACTATCCTGCGGATGTAATCGGAAAAATCAAAGAGAAGGTGCCTGATGCGCTGGTCATGAATGCAGAGGAAATCGCGACACAATTGGGCAATCCAAGGGTTGCGAACGTGATTTTCCTCGGCGTTCTATCCAAGTACCTGGACATTCCTGTGGAGACCTACGAGGAGGTGCTCAAAGAGTCACTCAAACCAAAGTTGGTGGACATAAACTTGAAAGCATTCCAGAAAGGCCGGTCCCTGGCAGCGGTGTGAAATACTGTTACCGGGGCTCTTGTGTTGTGATGACTCGGACGACGGGTAGAAGGTGAGTTATTGCCGGATCACCCGTCGGAGAGTTTGTCAAACCCGTAAACAGCGGCCAGTGCTTTGTGCGGACTTACTTGAGCCCCGTACTGCGAGATGGGATAGCGGATACCCTTTTTGTATAAAGTTTCAAGATTTGAAAGAATTCTTGCACAACCCTCTGCCGGCAATCCTATGGCAAGTTCGTCGTCCGCAGCGTGGCCGAATCGGCGTTCTCCGTAACATGGAATTGACAAGGCGGGGACCCTGTCGACAAAGCATCGGCCAATAACGTCGGAACACGAGGTTTCACCAACAGAGTAAAAAATCATCCGTTCGAATCGGTCATACTGTATTGCGTTGATCATTAGAGACATTTGAGCCGGATTACCGTAGATGAGCACTATGTCGGGGACAAAAGGGTCATAGGCAGTAGGTGCAAGCATGAATGCCCTGTACTTGCCGTAAGGTATCCTCTGAATTATGGCTTCGCACGAAGCGGCTTCTTCTTTCTTTTCCAACCAGACTGTGCTTCGCATGGTCCCATCAGTGATGAACTCCGGCAGTTCGGACAATCCCAGTACGCTGGCACACCCAGGGGTAACGAGATCGTCTGCTGTGCCTCCCACGGTCCAGTCGAAGGTGCGCACAATTGTTATGATCTGGCACAAAGAAAGCTTTTCCTGAGGCCTGCGAACCCATGAATTAGACATTACTTGGTCTGGATCTTCCAACAGCTTCAAGCCCACAGGAAATGTCTTGAGACGAAGATAATGTTCCAAGCTTCTTGTCCAAATGGACCACCTTATCTCTTCCGGTTTCATTTGTTGCCTCTATTTTCTTCTTTCCAGAGTGTACCGGCCACCAAGAATGGCTGATACAAGTTCCTTTTCATCTTTGATAAAATTGTCGAACCTGGTGACGCACGTGCCTACAGCTCCGGGACCGTGAGCATCGCTGCCGCCGACCTTCAAAACGCCCAAGGCATCTGCAACTTGCCCGGCAAACTCATTTTCCTCGCTGGTGACCATTCCGTTGCAGACTTCCAAGCCGTGGACATACGAAAAAAAAGGGTTTTCAATCGCATCTTCGACGTCCATCTTTAAGAGCCCGAACCCAAAAACGAGAAATCCCCTGAACGGGTGGGCTGCAATGGCTACCCCACCCGCAAGATCAACCATGTATCGTAACTCCGAAGGAGTGACAATTCCATCTGGTGCTTCATCCAGACCAAACACTAGTATGTCTCCACCTGTGGTTGTAATCTCGACGCCTCGAAATACTGAAATATCGTGTTTTCTGCTGAGCGCCCTCGCGTCTTCCAAAGGCCACATTGTGTGGTGCTCAGTGATGCATATCCCATCAAGACCGGCTTCGCAGGCGGCGATCATCAATTCATCAGGAGACATGACGCTGCACGGGGAATATGCGGTGGTGTGAGTGTGCAGATCGAGATACATTGTTCTTGTGACCTTCCTTGCCTATTGCAATTTCAGGTACTCGGCAAGCTCTGGATTACCTTCATAGAACTGCGCCAAAAAACCCTCTTTGTCCAGACCCGGGTCCTTTTCAATAGCCTCACGTAATTCTCTTGCGACTTCAGCCCTGGCAAGAGTCCGGCAGCAATCCACCATGAGAACGGCCATGTGTCGGCATCCTTCACGACCAAGCTCTTTCTTGATCCGCCTGTCCAGATCTTTACCCAGCCTCCAGCCTTCTGCTCTTAGAAAAACACTTTGAGCACGGGTGCAGCGTTTGGTAGTGAACCGTTTCATTCGAGTTTGCACGGATTCGATTGTGAGTGTGGCTCGATTCACCACCATTTCGCATTCCATGGCGTAAAGTTCATCTTCCAGGATACCGCTGACAACCCTGAGGTGTTCCCCTTGCTTCTGTACTCCTACAGATTTGCATCTGGCATAAGCAAGCATGTCATCTCCTCTTAACATTCATGAATGGTGTGGACCGAAAAAATCATAGGTCACGGAAAGCAGCGCAACTGTCCTTCATGCGTGGGTTCGCGGCCATCAAACCCGCCATCTTATCCCCTATAACACGGTCATTGAGACAGACCTTCGCACCGTCACTTTCTTCTCCGAGAGGTTCTCCTGCCATTTCGGTCGCCTTCCTCAGTTCCGGCACGGTTATGGCATTGACCAGCATCTCCATAGCTTCCAGGACCAGCTCAGCCAATCGGTTAGAACCGTTGTGCCCGCCGAGTACGGCCCTGACAATCTTGGTCATGCCCGGACCTATACGCACCCCGATTAATTTCTCAGTAATCTGAGACAGATCAGGTACAAGCCCCAGAAAATCACGTTTGACTTCCAGCTTGGCCTTCCGGATGTCGAGGGCAGGCGTTTTGACATCGAGGGACACCTCTGCAGAAAAAAAATCGTCTTCCGAACGGGTGACGACACGCCAAGAACCAGGCTCCGGAGATTCCACTGTAGTGAGGCTGTTCATCTGAAAATCTAATATCAAGATTGTTTCTCCTCGGTAATGAAACGGTTGATGTATTGAATCTACTGTGGATGTCACCCACAAGAAGCCGGAACCTCAAGAGCCGCCGGAGTGGAACAGGCTCTCATGGAGATACATTTTAGACCACTACCCGAATGCCGATAAGGATCAGTACCGCTCCCCCCATCCTTTCAGCCCATTCTCCAAGATGGAGGCCCGCTTTGCGACCTAGCCCCGTCCCTGCCAGAGTCATAAGTAAGGCCGTGAGGCCTATGACCAGTGCCGGCGTCCCGATAGCCACGTCTACCAGGCCCAAAGTCAGCCCGACTGCCAACGCGTCGATACTGGTGGCAACTGACAGTCCGACCAGACTCCATCCCCTCGTGGGATCGTAATTTCGTCTCCTGTCATCTGTATGATACGATTGCCTGATCATGTTCACACCAAGGGCACACAAGATCGCACAAGCAATCCAGTTATTAAGCCCGAAAAGGAATCGGGAGATGCCTTCTCCTCCAAACCACCCTATCAGAGTCATCAAAGACTGAAAGAGGCCGAAATGCCATGCCAGACGAAAGGTCTGCCGAAATGTCAGGCGATCAAGGACTGCAGCGATTGCTGCAGCGACAGCGAAGGCATCTGTTCCGAGAGCTATCGAGGTAACGAGTAAGGTTAGGGTATCCAAAATATCCCGGGGTAATCCGTTCGGTGATTTCTACTGTAACATGTTCGGTAATGTAGCAGGTGCCCAATTGCCTGGTCAACACTAGGATCCCATTAACAAACTTGATGTTTTAATATCCTTAGTGATATCGCTGCACCGTTACAATCCTTTTGGTGTATAATGCCACAATGACTGCCTCAATTGAGAAAACTGTTGCGGCCCTGTCACGTCTAAAGAGTGATTGGCAAGCGGCTGTGCTGCTTGTATTGCTTGCGGCGGTTTTTGTATTTCGATTTTTCTTGTCAGAGTGGGCCAACCTTATACCCGACGAGTGCAGCTATTGGGCGTGGTCCAGACAGCTTGATTGGTCATACTTTGATAACTCCGGTATGGTGGCTTACCTTATCCGTCTTTCCACGGAACTTCTTGACAGGCATACCCCTTTTTCGGTACGGCTTCCTTTTCTAGTCCTTTCGGCCCTTAACACATACCTTGTTTATAGAATCAGTTTTCTTCTGTTTAGAAATCGATTCCATGCACTCGTGTCAGCAGTTGCATTCAATTTGACCCCTGCATTTTTGTTGGGAGGGTCGGCCGCCATGCATGACAACAGTCTGATGTTCTTTTGGATGGTTGCCCTGTGGGCTGCCGCCAGATTTATCAGGTCAGGACAAACAGACTGGTTTTACGTTATGGGTGCTGCTGCGGGACTGTCTATTCAAAGCAAGTATACGGGAGTTCTCCTCCTCCCGAGTTTATTCATTTTTCTTCTGCTCACGAAACGGTATCGAGGTGAATTGCTGACCAGGAAGCCCTGGTTAGGGGCACTCATAGCGGCAGGACTCGCCCTTCCGATCATCCTATGGAACATTGAGCATGACTGGGCGTCACTGCATCACATCTTCTATATCGGATCCGGTTCAGTATCTGTTGACCGTAGAATCCTGGACGGTCTGGGCTATCACGGGGCTCAGTTGGCATTGGTTTCTCCTCTGATTTACATTGCTATGGCAGTGGCCACGGCCTCAGCTTTATTTAGTAGTTGGAAAAACCCGAAGCCGGAGTACACTGTTCTCCTGGTTTTCGGTCTGCCTGTGGTTCTGTTTGGATTACTTGCTTTTAGAGGGCATGTGGAGGCCAACTGGGCCTTCATGGGATACCCATCGATACTCATATTGTCAATAGAGATCATTTCGAGAGGACGGGCGGCGGCATCGCATCGGGTATGGCGATGGTTCGGTCCTAGATTTCAGAAGTGGGCCATGATTTTTGTCGTGGTCCCGGTAGCCGTTGTGCTACTACACGCATGGATCGGTATTCTTCCGGCTAGCCTGGAAGCGAGGCTAGGCAAAGCAGACAGAATTGTGTGGGAAACCTGGGGATGGGATGACCTTGGCAAACATGTGGGCAGCCTCATAACCCCAAATGACGTCATAGCAGCCGACAGTTATCAATTGTGCGCTCTTCTGGAGTTCAATATCCCGGGCAATCCAAAGGTCAGGTATTTGGCTCCCTGGAATCGTCCCACACAATTCGATATTTGGAATCCTTCATTCGACGATCTCACGGCGCGACACATACTCTATGTTTCGACACGCCCTCTCCAGCCTTCATCTTCTATACTTACTACGGTTTTTGAGAACTTTTCAAAAGTTGAACCCCTACCGGTTTACAGGGTAATGTATCATGGAGTTGCCATTCGCGATATTTATCTATATGTTGGTCACGATTTTAACCCAGTGACCCCCAGGCGACTGGGGCCCCGGTCCCTTCGCTATACTGATTACTGATGCCTGCAACAGTATACTCGTCAAGTTCCGGAGGGAAGGCCCGGATGCAACCCTTGCCTCGCCCTCGCATTTCCCGACGAGTCTGAATCGACGCCGGCAGGCGGAATTCCCTATTGAGGTGAGCACCAGTGATATCTATTGAGGAAATAGCCAGAGACCGAGGGTTGGATAACGAGGACGTCATTGAATTTCTTCAAGACTTCCTTGAGTACACTGAACAAGAAGACCTTGAGAGACTGCGCGAGGGACTGGCCTCTGGCGATTATAAAAAAATTCGCAGCAGCGCTCACTCAATAAAAGGAGCTGCTCTCAATCTTAAACTGGACGAGATTGGATCGTACGCCGAAAAAATTGAAAAAAAATCAGCGGCTGAAGATTTGTCTGAGGTCCCCGAGTTGCTGAATGCACTGACTGAACGAATGCAGGTCGTTAGGGATTTCTTGAAGGGGCGAAGTTGATTTCGTCGTGGTGGGATATTGACATCAGGCTTGTGCAGATGTTATTTTCGGGACCGGTGCGGCGGTGTAGCTCAGCAGGTTAGAGCATGCGGCTCATATCCGCAGTGTCCGGGGTTCAAGTCCCTGCACCGCCACCAAAGCTTTTCCACCTGCGATTCCGTATTGGTTTTGACACCCGCAGCAGTTGACGGTATTTCATCTCGACCCGACGCAATGTTTTGTCTCTCCTGAAAACTTAATTCCGTAAGGCATAGGACATGATGGATCAACCGAAAAATGCCTCAGCCAGTCAGAGTGGGACCGATGAGTCTATCACCGTAGTCATTCCGGCTTTCAATGAAGAAAGAAGCATTGGTGACGTGGTACTAGGTGTGCGGTCCCATGTCCCCGAAGCTCGAATACTGGTAATTGACGACGGATCGACAGACCGAACGGCCAGAGAGGCCGAAAAGGCCGGAGCCGATGTCATATCCCACCCTCTAAACAAGGGGAATGGAGCGTCTTTGAAGACAGCTTTGCGAGTCATTCACGGCGGCCGAGTCGCAGTCCTGGATGCAGACGGCCAACATGATCCGGCAGAACTTCCAGGGCTTCTCAGGCAACTAAATGACTACGATCTGGTTGTAGGTTCACGAGAATTCGTCGATTCAGCCGAATCGTTACTCCGGAACGCCGGCAACATCTTTTTGAGCAAGTTGGCTTCTTTTCTTGCGGAACAAGACATTCCAGACCTTACCTCCGGTTTTAGGGCATTCCGTCATGACATAGCTTCAAAATTCTTGCACATCTACCCAAATGGTTACTCTTTCCCCTCTACGAGCACGCTCAGTTTCATAACTTCCGGATATAACGTGGACTTTATCCCTATACAGGCCCGGAACCGCCTGCCGCTCACCTGGAGCAAGCTCCATCCTTTCCGGGATGGTTTTCGGTTCATAATGTTCATCTTGCGAATAATAACCCTGTCTAATCCTAATAAGATTTTCTTTCCAGCCGGACTCTTGATGGTAGTGGCGGGCATGGTGCTCACAATAAGAAATCTCTTTCTTTTTGCACAGTTTTCCGGAGGGTCTGTTCTATTCCTCGCTGGTGGGGTAAATATCATTTTCTTCGGACTAGTCTTAGACCAGTTCGCCTCACTCAGACTTCAGGAACGGGAATAGTAGGCAGAACACCCACCATGTGCGGGATTTGCGGAATATTCTTGCTGGATCATGACGCCCCAGTAGATGCTTTTCTTCTGGAAGAGATGAATAGCACATTGACTCACAGGGGCCCTGACGACGAGGGATATTACGTCTCAGGACCGGTGGGAATGGCGATGCGGCGTCTGAGCATCATCGACCTGGAGGGAGGCCACCAGCCCTTAACCAACGAAGACGGCTCACTTTGGATAGTCTTCAATGGAGAAATATACAACTATCCTGAATTGAGAACCGATCTGCTGTCCAGAGGCCATATCTTTCGAAGTCGATCCGACACCGAAGTAATCCTGCACCTTTACGAAGAGATGGGGGAAGACTGTGTCAAGCGCCTCAACGGGATGTTTGCCTTTGCCATCTGGAACTCGTCTCAGCGTAACCTTTTTCTCGCCAGAGACCGTTTGGGTATAAAGCCTCTCTTCTATTCATTTTCATCTAAGAAGTTCTTCTTTGGCAGTGAAATCAAGGCAATATTAAAAGCTCCCGTATCTCGTGAGCCAGACTACCAAGCTTTGTACGATTATTTGTCACTTATGTATGTACCCACTCCGGCAACCGCTTTCGCCGCCATCAAAAAGGTGCCGCCGGGATGCGTGATCAACTGTTCCAGTGAGGGGATAAGAATACGCAAATACTGGGATATTCCTCTGCCCAGGGAAGGAGAGGAAGATTACGGGTCCGATAACTATGAAGATGAAATCCTGGCGTTGGTTGAAACTGCCATCCGCCGCCAGATGATATCGGATGTTCCTCTCGGGGCTTTCTTGAGCGGAGGTCTCGATTCAACGACCGTTGCGGCAGTAATGTCCAAGAAGCTGGGCTTGCCTCTAAAAACGTTTACCATGGGCTTCAGCAGGAAATCATACGACGAATCTGATGAAGCCAGGCTCGTGGCCCGCACTCTGGGGACAGACCATACAGAAGAAATCGTCCATCCATGGATGATAGAATCAATTCCGGATCTTCTAAATTTTTTTGACGAGCCGTTCGCAGACTACTCTGCCATCCCGACTTTTCTGGTTGCAAGGACTGCGGCACGTCAAGTTAAGGTAGTACTAACCGGCGATGGGGGAGACGAGGTTTTTGCCGGTTATCAAACCCACAACGCTTACAAGGTGAGCGGTGTTTTCAGACTTATCCCTAAGTGGATCAGACGCAACATCATCAGTCCTCTTGTTATAGGACTTCCAACATCCATGGATAGAATCAGCTTCGATTATATGGCCAAACGGTTTGTCACCGGAGCGGAACTTCCTTTGGACGAAGGACATTACTGGTGGAAGGTGGTTTTTAACGAAAGGGAGAAAACCGAACTGTGCAAGCCGGAGTTCATTGAGATGGGTTTTAGAGACAGTTTCGGAGTGTTTGACGAACATTTCAGGGTCGCGCGCCACGCTCACCCTCTGAATCAGCTCTTGTATGTGGACACAAAGACGTTTCTTCTGGACGACAACCTGACGAAAGTAGACAGGATGACCATGGCAAACTCGTTGGAGGCTCGCGTGCCTCTTCTGGATCACGAAATTGTCGAGCGGGTTGCAGTTATACCGCCTCGGGTGAAGTCAAAGGGACTGCAAACCAAACGGCTGCTTCGGAGGGCTGTTCGCGATCTTTTGCCGCCGGAAATCAGGCGTGGAAAGAAAAAGGGCTTCACCCCTCCCCTTCCCTTTTGGATACAAGACGAACTGAAGCCCTTGCTTTTAGATTTTTTTTCGCCGGAAAAACTGCACGCTACGGGCTTTCTACAAGAAAAATTCTGCCGAAACTTGCTCGACGAACACTTGTCCGGTGCCAAGGACAACAACCGTCAGATCTGGACTATCCTTTCTTTGGTATGCTGGATGGAAAAATTCCAGGGTGGAAACCCTCCGACCCGCCACTAATCTGCACGATTTTTCTCCTGGGAAGTATACTCGAGAATCTTGTAGCCCCTGTCTTCAAGGGTTTTCTTTAAAACATCAGGATTGTCACATTCGGCGCGAACTACTACGCGTACTTTGCCGTTTTTCCCCTCTGGAACGGTGAAGACTGCTCGGGCTTTTGATTCGTTTTCGTCGACGATTCTGAGAATTTCGGACAACGTGCCTTTTCCAAGGTTCACATCGGTCAAAGTGATTCGTGTACGCTCTTGGCTTGCTTCAAGGAGCTTGAAGAGCGTCACAACTATCTCACGGTCCGAAACTACTCCAACAACTGTGTCGCCGTCCATGACCGGAAAGGTGCTCATCATCATCTTTCGACCCTTGATGAGGGTATCCTCAACGCTATCATCTATAGACACGGTTACGGGCATTCGTATCATAACGTCCTTGACCTTAAGCTTGTTGCAGTAATAATTCATCTCGCAAAGATCGCCGCTGCCGCTAACGCACATGGCTACTTCGCTTAGATCCCGGCGGTGAACCACTCCCCGCAAGCGGCCATTATCCACTACTGGAAGCATTTTCAGGTTGTGTTGAGCAATGAGTGTCACCGCCTCAGTGGCAAGTGCGTCGCTTGAGATGGTGTACTGCTGCGGCAACATCCAATTTCGAACAAACATGGTGGCCTCCCTGTTAATCAATAATGGGGTCTGGAGCACCATTAGTCATTGTTTCACGTGTGCGGTTCCAGCACCTTTAACCAAGATCCTTGTGCGATCACATCAATTGCGTCGTAGTACTACTCTTCAAGCCCTGGGGAAGATTTCCAAACAGGCCGATTCAACCGCCTCGGCAAAGGCCTGGTCCTCAAGGTTTGCATCCACCTCTCGGACAGTTACACCCAAAGACAGATTTTGTTTTAGGGTACTTAGAAAAAGCCTGTCCTGTTCTGGATCGAACATGTGACTAGCAGGCACATCAACGGCTGACCATCCCTTAGTGGGAAACAGGAAGATGGTCAGCCCGCGCGCCTGATTGAGCTTTTCTGCGAATATCTTGGCCACTTCCACGGCTTCTTCGTCTGACACTCTGAGGAAAGTCCGCAACTCGTCCAAGTCGAATTTCCTTCGCTGGTGATGTTCTGGCTTGTAATGAGACTTCCGCGGGCTGGTCAAGTTGAGCCCTCCCGGCGATATTACCTGAGCCAAGCCGCGTTTGCCCGCAGACGTTAAGCGGCTTGGTCCTGCGGCTCTCATTCCACCGAGTATCTCCTCCCCAACGCCTCCCGGAGCGAGATCAACCACTGCATCGAAGAAGCCGGAGGCTATCATGTCTTCCATTGCTCTGTCGCATACCCCTGCTGCAGAGAATCCAATAACCTGGTAGCCCCTGGTTTCCAGGCGTTGCATTACGCTGTGAGCGCAACGCTCCGTAGGTCCGAACATTGACATTGCTACAAGAGGCTTACCTTCGGCACGGGTTGATTCCACTGTGAGTGGGGCGACCAATGCCATCCCCGCCATAGCGGCAGCAGCACGATCAAGAAGATTCGTCATGGGCTTTGAAAGGCCGGAAATCTCAATCACCGTGTGCAGAACGGCTATGTCGCCGGTACCGATATACCGTGTTGCGAGCCCAGGAAGGGCCGCTGTTGAAGAAACCATGAACTTAGGTACACCGAACGGCAATGAACGCATGACGTCGGTGGCCATGAGGCTCCCCGTGGATCCTCCAAGACCTATCACGCCTGCTAAACGACCTGACCGCATGAGATCGGCAACAATTTTGACCGCACCGCCGATCATTTGCCTTGTAATCTTCTTTCTATCTCGGGAAGAACGTATTTCCTCGATATCCACGCCCGAGGCGCCGGCAGTTTCAGCAGAAGTGATATCAGCTCCCTGGGATTGCCCGGACATGCTCATGTCGAGTACGAGACAATTACCTCCTTTACTCCGAATCGAGTCGCGAAGGTAAAGTGTTTCAGGCCCCTTGGTATCAAGAGTGGAGAGGAGCAGTATAACTTTTTCCATCAGGCTTTTCCCTCGGAAGCCACCTTTTCTTCGATATCTCTCTTCAGAACCTTCTTGTCCACTTTACCGGAATCTCCCACTGTGGGCATCGCGGAGATAATCTCTATGCGTTCCGGCAATTTGTACATTGCAAGCCTTTTTGACTTCAAAAATGAGGCCATATCTTCGAAGGTGAAATTCTCCCCTGGCTTGGAAACAACGTAAGCGCACGCCTTCTCTCCGAATTCACGGTCCGGCATGGCGACAATTGCTATGGAGGCTACCTTGGGATGTTCGTTGAGCAAGCCCTCGATCTCGGCTGGATATATGTTCTGTCCGCCGCGAATGATGACGTCCTTCTGCCTTCCCATGATCCAGATACGGCCCTCTTCCAGCGTCACAATGTCGCCGGTAGTGGTCCAGTTATCGTCGTCAAACACTTCTCGGGTTGTTTCTGGATCTCGCCAGTAGCCTGCTGGAGAGTGGGGCCCCCTCATATAAAGAATACCGGGGTCGCCTGGAGGAACCTCTTTCCCGAGTTCGTCCATCAGTTTGATCGTGTTACCACGTAATGGTTTTCCCACTGTCCGACGTCGCACGTCACCAGGGTCATCTATAGAACACCCGGAAACTGATCCCACGTCCTGGGTTCCCAGATCCGACGTGATACGGCCTCCGAGGAGATCTTCAGCTTCCATAGCCACTTTCGGCGGAAGATACCCTCCTGCCGAACGTATAAACCTCAGGGACGAAAGATCGTATTTCGACAGGTCCGATTCGAGCATCCGGATAATATGGGTGGGCACTACGCCGATACAGGTGACTTTCTCCTTTTGAATCATTTCCAGCGCACCCTCAGGGGTGAATTCTTCGAGAAGCACAATCTTGGCGCCTACCAACGGAGCCGCAAAGTAGGTGAGCGTACCGGCGGCTCCTCCAGCAAACGGGGCCACGGCCATGGCTGTGTCTTCGCCTGTGAGTTTCCAGATTTCAACTCTGCACTTTGACGTCATCACGCGTGGCGCCAGTGGCCACTCGACTATTTTGGGGACTCCTGTTGTGCCGCTGGTGCTTGTCAAGGCTCCCACGTCGTCATTTGGATGAAATCTTCTTTGTTCAAGTATGGCGGGGTCCGTTTTTTGTTCCCAGGGTTCTTTCGCAATGTCTATCAGCGAATACACATCTTTGGGGTAAGGGCCCAGGATCGTGGAGTCCAATAGAAACGTGTATTTCAGGTTGGGATGGTCCCGCTTCAGTTCTTCGACCATTTCCATGTAGTTGAACTTGCGATAAATTCCTGGAACAATGATAGCACGAGGACCGATCTTTTCTATAATATGGGTCAATTCTTTGTGCCGGAGATAAGGCATGACGGTTATGTTGATTAGCCCCGCCCTCTCGCCGGCAATTCTCGCAAGAAAACCGTAGGCACAGTTAGGGGCCTGCAAAATCACTCGGTCGTCTTTGGCGAGACCCATGCTTATCCAAGCCAAGGCGAAACGGTTCATGAGTTTGGCGGCCTCGGCCCACGTGATACGCATGGACGAATCGACGAGCGCCTCTCCATTCGGCCGGTCTTTAGCATTCTTGAGCCAGAAGTCTGTAAATGTTTCGTCGGTCCAATATCCAGCAGACCTGAATTCTTCAATTATTTTATCTGTATAACGAATTGGTCTCATAAAGGGGCACTCCTCAGTCTCTCACGTTTGTAGGGTTGCGATTCAGACCATTTCGGCAAAGTAACGTGCCGGAATCCAGGCTTCTCGAATACGCTCCTTGCACTCCATGTGGACTAGACGCCTGCCCGCTCACATCACGTGCATATTGCTGCATTCCAGTCCTCGAAGCCGTATTCCTTCCATCTCGACAGGACTTTATTTTTCACATTTTCATCCAGGAAGATTTCTATAGGTTTTCGTTCCCACTCGTAAGGCGTGCAGGCATCCAGAATAACCCTCGATACTATCTGCCGAGCATTGATGGGTAGGGCCGGATCGAGCGGAGTTGAGCGCCCCCGGTCTATTATCTGTGTGTCACGTTTGGGATCATAACGAACCGACAGGGCCCACATTACCCGGTCCCAGTCGTCCGCTGGAATGTCATGGTCCACTACGATCACGCCTTTGAGTCCATAATGCCCTGTAGTAGTTGCTATGACTGCATTACCTACGTGGTTGGAATGACCAGGATATTTCTGTTCGACCGATACGATGGCCCAGAAGCGACCAGTAGATTCAGCCGGAATATAAACAGACTTGATGCCGGGAACTTTCATGTTTTCGAGGTCGGTCCAAAGCGTCGCGGTCCGGTTCAGTGACTGGATCATGTGGGTGTCGGTAATGGGCTTTCCAACGGTAGTGGCCCAGAAGATGGGATTCTTCCGGCGAAGAATTCTCTGGATGTGGAGCACCTGCTTCGGCCATTCTTCGCCTTTTGCCCCTGAGTAATACCCGGTGTATTCTCCGAAGGGACCTTCTTCGCGCATGTCGTTGGGATCAACGTAGCCTTCAAGAATGATCTCCGCGTTTGCAGGAAGCATGAGTCCGGTAAGATCGCTCTTGAAAACTTCACATGGTTCGCCTCTAAGGGTACTGATTATATCGTATTCGTCTACCTGAGCTGACACAAGAGTCGAAGAGACAAGGAAATGCACAACATCAGCACCTATTACCGCGGCTGCCGGCATGAGAGTCCCATCTTTTTTATGCTGGTTAAAATGAAAATCTGCGTGCTTTCCTTTTATGATCTGGATCCCGCAGTGGTTACGATCGTGGATCTGCATCCTGTAGGTCCCGCAGTTGGTCCATCCTGTTTCCTTATCTTTGGTGACCAAGTATACTGCTGTACCTATGAATCTTCCTCCATCCATCGGATAGAAAAACGGGACCGGGAATGACAAGATGTCTACATCATCGCCTTCCAGCACTGTCTCAAATATGGGTCCTGAATCCACCAATACAGGCTTTGTAAGCTGTTTCGTGGTGAGTTTCATCCACGCCCTCGCCATGTCGCACATGGAATAATTTAAAGGCATGCCCAATCCTATGGCTAGTCTTCGTGGCGTGGTGAATGCACTCGTAAGTACAGGAATATTGTAATCCTTTACATTCTCGAAAAGCAGCGCCGGGCCTTTTCTTTCCTCGTTAAGCTTTGCGATGTGTGAGAGTTCAAGATTCCAGTCTACCTCAGCCTTAATCCTGTGGAGTTCGCCCTCCTCTTCACACTTTTTGATGAAGTCTCGAAGTTCTTTCATAAACAGTTCTCCTTACCACTAGTGTTATTTTTTGGTTATCTTATTTTCTTCCCTTTGAGGAGTCCCGCAACGATCTGTTCTACTGCACTGGCCTTGGGTTCCATTACAGGTTTCACCTCCTTTTGGCTCCAAACCGTTTCGGGTCGACTCTGTACGATATAGATCTCCCCCTTATATGGAAGTCCCTTCTCGGTGGCCCACTCGATGTCCACGGGTTTTCCGTAATGCTGTTCTATAACCTTTCCAATTCTTGCCAACTCTATGATCTCTTTATCCAGGAGACTCTGAGATCGGCGCCGTTCCGGGTCAACTTCGAGTTTCAAGACCTCATCCGTCTCCGGATCGGTAGTGTAATAAATCTCTTTGTCAGAAACTGTTTTCTTGGCAACCTCCATGGTAATCTTGTTCACGTGGAACTGGTCCGGGGTCACCTCCCCTGAGACCACGCTCTCCCCGTAGCCCCAATTGGAATCGATCACTATTGTAGACCTGTCGCCGGTAGCCGGATTAATTGTGAACATGACTCCGGCGGCAAAAGAACGGACCATCTTTTGTACGGCCACGCTGATAAGAACCTTGGAATGATCGAATCCCATTTTTATCCTGTAGGATATCGCGCGAGGGGTAAATAAGCTGGACCAACACTTCTTGGTCTTGCTAAGCAGGTCGTCTACGCCCCTCACCCACAGGTAGGTGTCTTGCTGACCGGCAAAACTGGCGCCGGGCAAATCTTCGGCTGTAGCTGAAGATCTGACGGCCACCGGTAGAGCCGGGATGCGGGCCCGCCTTGCAAGAAGTCTGTATTGGTCCGCTATCATGTCTTCCAGCATCTCGCTCATTGTCCCGGATTCGATCAAATTCCGGATCTCTTCGGAAGCGTTCTCAACTTCTTGGATACGGCTGTCATCCAGATCATTGAGCCTTTGAATCACGCCGTCCTGCAGCCCGTTGTCCTCAAGAAAACGGAGGTAAGCTTCCGTGGTTATGGCAAAACCCGGGGGAACCGGGATCTGAGCCTTCATGAGTTCCCCCAGGCTAGCGCACTTTCCGCCTACACGACCGATCATGGTGAGGTCACAAGCCTCAAAATCAACCACGTATTTTGAGATATCCATTAGAGAGTCCTCTCATAACGCTCTTGGCTCTCACCCGAGGATTTCGATCTCCCCGTTGGAACCATCCAGCCTTATCCTCTGACCGGTCTTCAGTCTTGACGTTGCCGAACCTGTCCCGACAATGGCAGGAAGACCGTACTCACGGCATACTATGGCGGCGTGACACATTACTCCACCAACATCGGTAATCACTGCCTTGATCTTCTGAAATGCCGGCGCCCAGCTTGGAGATGTGGTAGGAGCGACCAAGATTTCCCCGTCCTGAAGTTCTCCGATTTCCTTGACGGTCCGGCAGACTCGGACCACGCCCTCAACTATACCTGGTGATCCAGGGAATCCAATTATCGTGGTCAGATCGCCTTCGGATATAGTCTTGAGCCTTGCCCACTGAGACATGGACGAGGAAGTTATACCCCAAAGCACGATGGTGAATGGCTCACTGATCGTCTCCGGTACCTGTCCCATGGCATCCGGTGGAGTCCACTTACGGAATTTGTCCATGACGTCTTTCCGCCATGCCACTTCCTTGGGCCATACAAGTGGTCCTCGAGGGTTACTACCGGTTGCCCAGCTTGTCACGACGTCCCACAGAGCGTCTTTGATCTCAGAGCGCTTCAGGTACCACACATCCTCAACGTCCGCGATGAACTTGAAATCCACCAGAATCTTGGCTACTTCCCGAACCTTGTTCCAGAACAGGCTGTGGAACCAATGCTCAACATAGAACAGGTGATTTTCGACGTATGGAAACACTGTTCGTGCCGTACCAAGCATTTGATCAAAAATCTGCAAATCTTCTTCAGTCTTGAGCAGAGCACGATATTCTGTACTTAACTTCTCCCTTTCGGCTATGACGCTCTCCGTGGGTCGATTGATGTTTTGTCCCTTTCTAAGCTTCTCAATGTAGATCCCCATTGCGGAGATGGGCACATCCAGATCGTCGTTCCAGCTTCTATCGTGATGATACCATCCAGTTCCCGTTGAAACGTGGAACCATGGTTCTTGAGCTGCCTTGAGGGCCTCCAGCCATTTCTTACCGTTGTCTGAGGCGGCCATCTCTTTGAAAACAATCGCAGCGTTTCCCTTCATCGCAATATCATCGACGCCGAGTTCGATGGATAGTTTTGCAAGTTTTTTCAGCTCCTCGTCGGGCCGGTAAATGATGACGTCAATCCCTCCCACCATCTGGGTCACTTTCTGAAGGGGGATGTCAGGAAAGGCTTTTTGACAAAAATCTACAAACACGACGTAAGCAGCGTAGCCAAGATTGAGAAACTCGAAGTGGTATTGCCAGGCCAATATTCCTAGATCAATGAGTTGGTCATAGGCATTGAGCAGCTTATAACCGGATGAAACACCCAGGCCTTCCGTCACTACGGATTCGTCTTCCATTTCTGGGAGAGTGGGAATCTTCAGTTCGGCGAGTTGCTTGATAATATTACGCATCTTATCTTCCCACTGGTCATGGAGCCGATGCCAGTTCTGGTAGTAGTAACCAGCCCTTTTCATGAACAGCTCCACCCTCTTGGGGATCTCTTCCGGATTGGCCACGGGCAGCGGAGTTATGTAAATGTAGCCGTTATGAATGCGGTGATCGATTCCCATGGCTGGCGGAACGATAAAGATCCTGGTATTGAACTGAGACAATGCCAGGAACCACGCTTCGTCCCAAATGATGTCAAAAGGATACATGGGTTCGGGATAGTGCAGCCCGTCGTAGAACCAGAACATGCTCTCTTCGTATTTCTTTCGTTCCGGGTTGTCGGTGCTGAACTGGTAATGGTACGGATACAATCGTTCCCAACCTTCGGTTCCTGGAATGATTTCCGCCTCATGGGGACTGGGGAACTTTACCTCGGCCATCTTTCCACCTCCTGTCTGGTTATTGCCTTTACCTGCTGCGCGGGATCCGGGCAAACCGGATTGGCCCGTAAAAACACAACGAGTTAAGCCAGGATCGGAGCACCGACTGCTCTGCCATCCCGGATTTCCAGTTTCCACCTGGTTCCGAAATCTGCTGAGTTGTCCAAATACCGGATGCTCGAAGGGCAAAACACATACAATGCTACCCTAGTCATTTTGTCGGCAATTTGTTGAGATAGCGCTGCCGAACCACCAAGAAACTCCCTGACAAAGGGGTAGCGTCTAAGAAAAGTTGCTGTAGCCTTTGCCAAAGCGAGGGGTGATGTTATGGTTTGCACCCTACCTTCCATTTGTAAGCCTTTTATTTCTTTCCATCCCTTACATTCGCCGTGTATCGAGGCCGCGGCCCAAGGGTTTTGCCCATAAATCTCCGAATGGCGTGATTTGGGGGAGGAAAAGAAAACCAGATCTAATCCTTGCCGTGCATAATACACTGGAGAGGCCCACGGTTGGTCATCCAAGCTGCAAGCGAGAGTCATCGTCGTGAAACTGTCCATGAATCGAATCACAGTGGTTTCCAGTTCTTCTCTTGTCATCCTCCAGCCCATCGTTGGAAAAGCTGATGGGGGACTCCCAGTTGGTCGAGAGCCTTACCAATCGTCTGATCAACGACATCCTCTATTGTTTTCGGATTATGATAAAATGACGGAACGGGCGGCAATATGATCCCGCCCATTTCGGTGACGGCCACCATCTGTCGGAGATGACCTATGTGAAGCGGTGTTTCCCGAACAATTAGGACCAGCTTTCGTCTCTCTTTGAGAGTCACGTCGGCAGCTCGAATCAACAGATTATCATTGATGGAGTTGGCGATCATGGCGAGACTTTTCATGGAACAAGGAGCTATGATCATTCCCTCCGTCGTGAAAGAACCGCTTGACACACAGGCCGCCAAATTGTCCGGAGAATGAGTCTGATGGGCGAGTCGTTCCAACATACCGGGAGTAACGGTTGTCTCATGTTCCATTGTTACTCGAGCGGCACGCGATATAATTAGGTGTGTCTGGATACCTTCGATTTTGCTCAGCGTCTCCAATAGTCTAACACCGTATATGGTGCCACTGGCGCCGCTGATGCCCACTACTATACTTCTCAAACTGTGTGTCCTTCCCTTTGTCGGAAGCTGTTAATGATGTGTCCCAACGATTCTGAGACGCGTCTGAGGCCCCCAACGCAAATCTCTTAACTCACCTCGCGCCGGCTTCAGTTGTCTGAAACTTTTGCGTATTTTATGGACTGGTTCTTTTTACTCCATTCCCCCAGGCAAGATAATTTGGGAAAGGCGGAAAAATCGAAGACGCTTTTTCACGATCTGCACCAAGAACGGTAAACATGTTTGTGGACTTCTCACCGGCCGATGGCTCGGAATTAGTGGGTAAAGGTCAAACAGATCGTACTGTTGACGTGTAAGAAGGTTATCCGTAAATACTTTGAATTGACTAGGATTATCAAGGACGTTTGCCGGTAAGTCAAGTAATAAAAAATTATACATGTATAAGGCTGACTTATATTATAATGGACCGATCGGGCCGTGAGGACAAGATCGGCATGAACCTGAAGCATCTGGAAACATTTCATCACTTCTGCAGATTTAACAGCATGAGCCAGGCTGCAAATTACCTGCACGTCTCGCAACCTGCCGTCTCCCAGCAGTTAAGAATATTCGAAGAAGAGTGTGGAGTGAAGCTTTTTTATCGTGAGGCGAACCGTTACAAGTTGAGTGAAGTGGGGGAGTCGCTCTTCCTATTGAGCCGAGTAATATTTTCACGAGTGGAACAGGTCGAGTCTCTTCTGGAAAAAGCACGAAAACCCTTTTCGGAAAGACTGAGGATCGGCACCATCAAGGATTACGCTCGTACGCTGATGCCTGATCTGTTAGCCGAATTCCAGAAGCAGTTTCCCAACATTCACGTGAATTTGAGTGAAGGCAATTCCGCCTCCATGCGGACATAGTTACTCTGAGAGAAGAACCGGTGACAGTCCCCCTGAAGCACTTCCTCAGAATAGCCGGCAAGTGTCAGAAGGAGCGTTTGTCCTGAGACGCTCGGGCATTTTCAGATCTCCCAATGCACGGTTTGGCCCGTAGATCAAGCCAAGAATTTCAGAGAGGTGATGATGTCGATTAATGTCGCTGTGGTGGGCACTCTTGATACCAAGGGACACGAGATTAAATACCTCAAGGAATGCATTGTGTCTCATGGATGCTCTGCAATTGTGATCGACGTCGGAATCCTCCATCCACCTGCCTCTCAAGCTGATATCGCCGGGGAAACAGTTGCGCAAGCCGGAGGATCCACCCTGGAGCAAATCTTGATCAGAAAGGATAGGCGACTTGCGGTCCAGACTATGATTAACGGTGCTGCGCAAATCGTCCGAAGCCTATGGAGTGAGGGGAAACTGTCAGGTATTGTTTCAATAGGCGGAGGAACGGGGACTCATATAGGAATGGGAGTGATGAGAACTCTGCCCCTTGGGTTACCAAAATTGATGGTGTCCACTGTGGCATCTCGTGACATGAGCAAACTGATCGGTACCAAGGACATCACTGTCATGCACTCTGTCATAGATATTTTGGGTCTGAACGCGATTAGCAGGAAGATTCTGGCCAACGCTGCCGCGGCAATATCACAGATGGCCAAGGAAGAGGTGCAGATCCACTCTTCCAGCCCAATCATAGGACTCACCTCTTTCGGTTTCATAACTCAGGGGGCAATGCGTGTAAAAGAGGGCCTTGAGAGGCTGGGATACGAAGTTGCGCCCTTCCACGCAAACGGTACCGGCGGCATGGCGATGGAGGATTTGATAGATCAAGGGCTTATTAGTGGAGTTATGGATTTCGCACTTCACGAATTTGCGGATGCCATGTACGGTGGTTATTGCGGCGATATCGGCCCTGGAAGACTGGAAGCTGCCGGCTCGAAAGGTCTGCCCCAGGTCGTAGTGCCCGGCGGACTAGATTGTATTGTGCTGGAATTCAATTCAGTGGAAACCATGCCTCCCGACCTGAGAGACCGAAAAGTTTTTTGGTACGACTTCAGGTCGGGGGTTCGTACAAGCAGGCAAGACATGCTGAGCCTTGCCGAGACCATCTCCGACAAATTGAACATGGCCACAGGCCCTACGAAAGTTGTGATCCCGTTGAAAGGGTTTTCCGAGGCCGATTCGCTCGGGGCATCTCTGTATGAACCAGCCACAAACCTGATTTTTATATCCGAGTTGAAATCAAGACTGAGGAAAGATATTGAAGTGATCGAAGTGAATTCCCATATTAATGATTCGGAATTCTCAGAAGTCGCTGTAAGTACTCTCGATACCATGATGCGTTTGATGAAGGGTCAAGGGAAAATTATTAGTGGCTAGGGCATCTTACAATTACGTTTCTTGTTCAATCGAATCTTTCCGACGGGCCAGGAGGGTTTCGCCTTGAAACAACTGGCTCGACGCACTGCACTTATTGGACTGTTAGTGCTCTCACTGAGTTCTTGCGGGAACTCATTTTCGGGAAAATGTGTTGGTGTTTCGGACGGGGACACCATCAAGGTCCTGCGGTCTGGACAAGCTGTCAAGATCCGTCTCTACGGGGTGGACTGCCCCGAAATGGGGCAGGATTTCGGAAGGAAGGCAAGACGGTTCACAAGCAACATGGTGTTCGGTAAGACCGTTGAAATTAGGCCTGTTGATGTGGACCAGTATGGGCGAACAGTGGCCTGGGTTTCAGTTGATGGAAAGAGCCTCAACCGTGAGTTGGTCGCGGCGGGACTGGCCTGGTGGTACAAACACTACGCACCACGTGACAAGGATCTTGCAGAGTTGGAACGCAGAGCGAGGAAACACAATACCGGCCTATGGTTTCAACCCGACCCCGTTCCCCCCTGGGAGTTCCGACACAAGAAATAGGACGTCCCTCAAGCCAGCCAAGTTTAATGGCGTAAAGTTAACGCCTATACCCACTCCCAGTCCGAGCCGTTCGCTCTATACGAATGCTTTTGCTTGGCAGCCCTTATGTCTCATGATATGAGCACATCCCATGATAAAATCATTTCAAACGGTCCTCGGATTCCTGTCCGTCTTCAAGGTGTCTGCCCGGCCTACCGGCGACTTGGCTCAAGTTGGGGCCGCTGCGTGGGCATTCCCCTTGGTCGGAGCTATTCTCGGCACGATTCTCGTCATCGCGTATGACGTACTGGGAATCTTTTTTCCTCCTTTCGTCACCGCAATCTTCGTCGTAGCTCTCTGGATTTTCTTGACCGGAGGGCTACACCTGGACGGATGGGCTGATTGCTGGGATGCGATGGCCGCTTCGGTATCTCCTGAACGCAGGAACGATATACTGAAAGATTCGCGGTTGGGGACCTTCGGAGCGGTTGCTCTGGTTGTCCTGATAGGACTGAAAATATCTACTCTGGCCGTGGAGAATTTTTCTCAAACCATGCTTTTCCTGGCTCCTGTAATAGGCCGAAGCATGATGGTGATCGTGTCGTATAAGGTACAATGCTCGAATGCAGGCATGGCTGAATCATTTGTGTCGTCTCTTGACAAGAATTCAGTCATAACTGCGTCTGTCATCGGGATAGGTGGCAGCCTTTTGCTGGCCGGGTTTTTCGGGTTGGCCGTAATAACGTGTGCATATATAGGATCGTTGTGTTTCAAGAGACTAGCGGAATCCAGGCTGACATTATTTAACGGAGACGTAATTGGCTCCATCTGCGAGTTCTCCGAAGTGCTGGTGTTGTTGATAGGGTGTGCAAAGTGGTGAGCGGCTTTCGTCTGGGGACCACGTCGTACATCTATCCAGCGGACATAATTACCAATGCACGTAAACTCGCCGGACGGATGAGCGACATTGAGTTGGTAATATTCGAGTCGGATGAGTATGGGAATTATCTCGATAGCCAAACGGTCGACGAGTTATGCCTTTTAGGTGCGGAACACAACATGACTTACACGGTCCATCTTCCGCTGGACCTCTGTTTGGCCGACAAGAATCCGAAACTCGAAGAGGCCCTTCGAGTGATCAGAAACACAGCTCGACTCTCTCCACACGGGTATGTAATCCATCTCGACGGGCGGGTCCAGTCGAGTTCACAAGGGTTCAATCGTTGGCTGGACAATTCCTTGGGCTCGTTACACATCTTGGTCGAGGAAACCGGTAATCCAGATCTTATCTGTGTGGAAAACTTGAAAAACCAGTATCCCGAGATGCTTGACTGTGTCCTCGACCGCATGCCCGTGGCAGCCTGCGTGGACGTGGGACACCTGTGGACGCAGAATCCAAACCCGGTCCCTTTACTTGAGAAATGGCTTCCCAGGGCTAGGGTGGTTCACTTGCACGGAGTGGGTGAGCGAGATCACCAAAGGCTTTCTCTGGTGACACCCGGGCAACTGGATCCTGTGACTAAATTGCTGAGCACCAGTTTCAACGGTGTGGTGACTTTTGAAATCTTCAACGAATCAGACCTGCGGGATTCAATGGATGCCTTTGCAGCGTCACTCAAGCGGTCACAACCGATTGATTAGAAACCGGTTCTTCATTTGGTCTGTTTGGTTGATTCAGGACTTCGGAGCATGATTAAAACGAAAAGCCCGGTGATCATTAACCGGGCTCTCTAGTTTTCCAATGGTGCCGAAGAGGAGACTCGAACTCCTACAGGCTTGCGCCCACCAGACCCTGAACCTGGCGCGTCTACCACTTCCGCCACTTCGGCTCTCCGTAATCTTCACATTATTGCCTGACAGTGTCAAGCCGGAAAAATTCCAATCACGTCACGACTCTAGACCATGGGTGTAATACCTTTGGCCCAACATTGCAGCATATCTTTTGTCAGATTATGTGAAGATTCGCTAACCATCCATGTAGACGGAGTTAACTAGGACCATGGGGTTTTGAAGGATGGCGTTTTGTAGTTCACCAGTGGCTTTTTGGCCGTTAAAAGATCTGACGGGGCAGCAGAATCCCAGCGGGTCTTTCGTTTTATTCGGCAACGGATTTCCTGGAAATACAATCAACCCCTTATCTGAATCGAGTGAGATCCGTCGCATATATGAACGTCTGAACTTTGCTTGCACAAGTCTGATTTTCAGTGTAGGAGTGGATATAGTAGAGTTTGTGTACGCACACACCCACAGCGCGGCCGGCTGGACAATCATGGGGAACAACACGCAGAATCTGGAGACGCTCTTGGTAAAGGAGTGCCTTGCTGGCTCTGAGCAAGCCTGGAATGAGTTTTATTTCCGCTATGTAGGGTTGGTGAAAAGCGTAGTCCGGAGACAACCTGCTGTTCGGTTTCAGGATGTCGATGACGCGACTCAGAGCATCTTTACGGCTCTAATCAGAGGTTTGAAGGACTACGATAAAGGATTTTCTCTTCCGAGATTCGTTTGCATCGTGGCAGAGAGGGTGTGCATACAAGAGTATCGCAGAACTACGGCTGCAAAACGGGACGGTCAAACCGATCCTGTGGATCACCATGATACCGGACGGCAAGACGAAAAGATTCTTCATTCCCACAATGTCTCTCAAGAAGAGCAACTGGAGCAGAACCAACTGCTCGACATTATGAGGCGGTCTCTGAGGCGTTTGGGCTCTGGTTGCCGGGAATTGCTCAGACTGAGGTATTTCGAAGAACTCCCTTACAAGGAAATCGCCAGGCTTCTCGGGACGACGGAGAATACTCTGACGGTTCAGGCGAGAAGATGCTTAGACGAACTGGGCGCTAATTACCATGAACTCGTTCGAAGAGGTGTAAGAAAATGAGTACATCGAACATAGCCGAGCCATCGAAGCACCCGTCGGCCTTGCTTCTCCCGTACCTCGAAGACCGGCTCGTCCCTGAAGACAAAGCTCTGATCAATGATCACCTTGAGTCATGTGGGGAATGTGCGCGAGAACTCCGGCAACTCAACCATTTGACACACCTCCTCACGACTAACAAAAACGCCTTTTGCCCGGAGTCATGGGCATTGTACCAGTGTGTCGAAAACGGGGTGGATCCTGACGGAAAAATAGCTGCCCACTTGGAACGCTGCTCTTTGTGTCAGGAAGAAGTTGTCGCCTATAAGACTGTGTGCATTGAAACGGCTTTGCCCGAGTATCTGAAAGATGAAGTGGCGAGGCAGTTCCGACCGAGATCAGCCTGCGCCGCTATATACGATGAGAAGCGTTCCTTCGCTGCCCTTATAGACAAACTCAAAAGTCTTTTCAGCGTACCGGTGATGGCTCTTGGGACGGCTGCCGCCGCGATCCTCGTAGCTGTCATGCTGTATCCAGTCGCAGACTCAGCTCCAGTCATTGGCCTTAGTTCCGTGGCTTGGGAGACCGAGCAACCACGATTGGTTCCAAAATCCGGTATCCGTTTGATGGGGCCTGTCAAGCCCAGCCGTAGCATAGCAATTGTCCTTTTTTTCAGAGATTTTCGATCGACCATCCCACAGGAGCAGATTGACGATATTTACAGCGAATTGAAGCCAAGTGACTCAATTGCGAGCCGGTTCCAGATAGTGCCCCCGGACAAGGTGAGTGAAGCGCTGGGGTCAATAAACCTGAAGCCCTTTGACCGCCGCGAACTCATGAAGACGCTTAGGAACAAAATCGATGTCTCAGAGGTCCTTGTGATCACGATTTCAAGTACAAAAAGGGGACGCGAAGTCAGATATGAACTGCTGGATGTGAAAACCGGCGACGTGATCTACTACACAGCCGAGGCTCCTGTGGCCGAGGACCACCTTTCGAAAGGAGTTAGAGATTCCGCATTCTCGCTGTTAAAGCATTATTATTCTGAGAATTGATTTGGAGACGAACTTGGGAGGGCGTACTGGAAGTGCATCCGGGAAGATCAAGAGCATTCTCAGCTTAGAACTGTTCAGCACCCCTCCTCGAGTAAGAGAAGGGGTGATACGTACCTTTAGGCAGCGTTGCCTTAGAGTCCCCAGTGGTATTTCTTTACCGGCGGCGCTGGGACGGGAGTTTCTTTTTCAGTTTCAGCCTCGTTCTTGTGAGCAGTGCCGGCCGAGACTCCCCAGTTGTATTTTCTCTCTCCCCTTTCAGGAGTCGCAGCGGGTGCTGAATTGTCATTATCCACCTTGTGCTCGACGGTGGTCACGGGAACCGTCGGCAAGTCTGCCACTATGAAATTAGCCCGAATAAGTACACTTCCGGCGTTGATTTCGTCCGGAAACTGTGGGAAAGGAGTTGCCGAACGAATAGCGCTCATCAGTGCTCGGTCCATTTCCGGATTCCCGGAACCTCGAACAATATTTACCGACTTCAAGGCTCCAGTTCTGCTGATAGTGTAGTTGACAGTGACCTTGCCTTTCAGGGCGGACGAAACCGCAAGGTCCAGGGGGGTAGTCCAGGCTTTCTGGATAGCGTCACGAGTAAGCAGTGTGTAATCGTTTAGGGTCTTATCACGGGTTGAGCGGTCCACGATCACTTGATCCAACCCGCTGTTTGCGGTTCTGTCAAAGGCGGTTGCCGAAATGACCGAACCCAGAATAGCCACAATTGCGATCACCATGATTTTCTTCATGCTTTCCCTCTTTTCTCCATCAGGCCGGCCTAATGTACGGCGCGTAACTGAATTGCAGTTGCCGGGCTGAGGTATGAATAATTATATTTCTGTTTATAGATAGTTACCTGCTTTAAACAATGTTTCGGTCGAGGTTTTCGTATCAATACCTTGACCTTGCGTCAAGTAAAAAAGACTGAGGCCTGTGCTTTTTATAAGTTTGAGGCTGGAGCCTTCGCTTTTGGTCAGCGCGATCTTCAGCAATGAAGGTTTGATAATGGGATCTTCCGAGAGGACTTCTATCGACGAGGTGCGGCCCTTTATCCTGACTCCGGCGAGTTAATGGGACCCCGGCAAATGAGTTCCCGGCTCACCATGGAGATGTCTCAGTTACTGGAATCAGGAGACCGTTTTTTTGAGACATCCGAAGCAGACAGGTGCTCAGATCAGCTCACTTACTTGTAGTAGCCCCCTCCAACGTAAATGGCCTCACCCGGCACCTTCATGATAAAAGTATTCTTGGCTGACGGTTCCTTTTCGTTTGGCTTGGGCCACCAGTATTCGACCCAGCCGGAACCAGGCTTCTCAGCTACTTCCGTGAACTTGACGAAGAAGGCATTACCCTTTGGGTCCTTGATGCCGCTCTGATCTTTCCCCACGAGCGCTTTGGCAAGCGGATGGGCCACAACCACGTTGTCCATTCCCACGGCAAAGAGATACAACTCCCCCTGGACGAAGGGACCCTTGGGGTCATTCATCGCTTTGAGGGCCTCGTCTTTGCCCTTGTCCTTAAACATGGCAACCCCTTTTTCCACAAGTGCTTTAGTGTCTGCAGCCATGTCAGCGACTGCCGCTCCTGCCGTCATAACACCGACGGCCACGACCAGGCACAGTAGCAAGATCTTTCTCATTTGTTAACTCCTCACGATTAGAGACCGCGTTAGAATTTGGGGTCAAAAAACCGCACTATCAGACAATTGGGTCTGCGTGGCGCGGATTCCTCCCCGCTGCCGGGACAGTCATTTGCCGGAACTGTTTGAAAATAGCATTGAATAAGACGGTAAGGCAAGATCTGTGCGGGAGAAAAAGTGACGGTTCACTAACGGGCCAAACGATGCCGCCTTGAAGTTACATGCACCGTTTTCGGCTCAAAGTTAAATGTGCCGGGCGCAGCGGGCGCCACGCGTCGGCACATGCTCAGACTTGAGTACTGTGGTGTGTGAAGGCCTAGTCTCATCTATCTCCCGGTGCGCCCTTCCCTTCTCTGAAATAATCTATCCTAGAATTGCCTTCAAATCCTCATCAGGAGTGCTAATGGGCTTGATATCGAAGTTCTTCACAAGAACGTCCAGCACATTTGGTGTTATGAATGCGGGAAGGCTCGGCCCCACGCGGATTCCCTTGATACCAAGATGGAGCAGGGTCAAGAGAATCGCTACTGCTTTCTGCTCGTACCAAGACAGCACCATGGACAGGGGCAAATCGTTTACGCCTACATTGAAAGCCTGGGAGAGGGCCACTGCAATCTGAATTGCCGAATATGCGTCGTTGCACTGCCCCACGTCCAGAAGGCGCGGAATCCCTCCAATGTCTCCTAAATCCTTGTCGAAGAATCTGAACTTGCCACATGCCAGAGTCAATACGACACAATCCTTTGGAACTTTTTCTACAAATTCGGTGAAATAGTTTCGGCCCGGTTTGGCCCCATCGCACCCGGCCACCAGGAAGAAGTGTCGAATGGCTCCGCTCTTAACCGCATCAATCACCGTGCCCGCCACTGACATGACGGTGTTGCGTCCGAAACCGCATGTAACCTCTTTGCCGTTAGTACTTGCAGCAAAGCCCGGCATGGCGAGCGCTTTTTCGATAACAGGCGCAAAATTCTTGTCAGCGACATGTTTTACGCCCGGCCAACCTACCATTCCTGTAGTAAAGATGTTGTCGTTATAGGTATCCTTGGGGCGCTGGATGCAGTTTGTAGTCATGAGTACGGCACCGGGAAACTCAGCGAATTCTTTTCGCTGATTCTGCCATGCGGTCCCGTAATGACCATAGAAATGAGGATATTTCTTTAAACCTGGGTATGCGTGTGTGGGCAACATCTCACCGTGTGAGTATACATATATCCCCTTCCCTTCGGTCTGCTTCAATAACTCCTCCAAGTCCTTAAGATCGTGGCCGGACACCAGGATGGCGTTGCCCGCCTTGGTTCCAAGAGGCACCTTGGTTGGGACCGGGTGACCGTAGGTTCCGGTGTTTGCCGCATCGAGAAGTTCCATGGCCCTGAGATTGATCTCACCACACTTTAGCACGAGTCCCACCCAGTCGTTGAGCGTGAGATTGGGATTAAGAGTGGCTGCAAGCCCTTCATGGACGAACGAGTAAACAGCGTCGTCTTCCTGTCCCAATATCTGGGCGTGATCTGCATAAGCCGAAACACCTCTCAAGCCAAAAATCAGAGTATGCTGAAGAGACAGGATGTCCCTGTCAATCTTGGGATCAGGCAAGAACCCCACCCCCTCGGCTTGCTTGATCATCCCTCCCGCGTCTGCGGCCGGTGTAAAATTGGCTGGGGCCTCCTGAAAATCTGCCTTGCCCCCCCCGACCTTGACCTTTTGCTTGAGGCCTTCCCTCAATTCGACGCATCGCTTAACCAGGCCGACTAGTCGGTCCGGATCAAAATCGACGTTGGTCAAAGTCGAAAACAGTGCCTCAACGGTGAAAACATTCACTTCTCTCTCATTAACGCCCACTTTACGACCTTCTACCGCGTAGAGAGCCAGACCCTTGAGAGAGTAGGTAAGCAGATCCTGTAGCGCGGCCGCATCAGGTGTCTTCCCACAGACGCCGACTTTTGTGCATCCCGTACCGAAAGCTGTCTGTTCGCACTGATAACAAAACATCTTCTCGTCCATTCTTGTCCTCCTTGTGATCCCCCGTTGGTTTTGAACTTGATGAGTTGTGAACACCCGCCTTGTGAGTTCTCCGTTAATGTTAATGATAACCGAAAAATATCCTTTGACTTAAGTCAAAAAAGGTTTTTTTTAATTCTGAAAAAAAGTTCTCAATTCTATTCCGAAGCTTGACCTTTTCGCACTTTTGAATGATTTTGGATTGCGTGGGTATCATAGAGAATATCGCCGCTATTCCATTGTTCGAAGGGTTACCTTCTGACAATCACAGTGATCTGGCTTCTATAGCCACGGAAAAAAGGTTTGCCAGAGGTGAGACTGTCTTTTCTGAGGGACAGGCGGGTAGCGGTTTTTTTGTTGTCATTAGCGGCAGGGTCAAAATCTTCAAGCTTTCTGCAGAGGGCAAGGAGCAGATTCTCCATATATTTGGCCCTGGCGAGCCTTTCGGTGAAGCGCCTGTTTTTGAAGGCCGCCGTTTTCCAGCTCACGCTGTTGCACTGGATGATAGCCTTTTCTTGTTTTTCCCGCGCTCCTCCTTTGTTGGACTGATCCGGAGAAACCCCTCGCTCTCCTTGAATATGCTTGCGGTACTCTCTCGGCGTCTCAGGAGGTTTGCTGCTCTGGTCGATGACCTCTCTCTCAAAGAGGTGCCGGGCAGACTCGCTGCCCACCTGCTTTATCTGAGTGATGGCAAAGACGGGGCACACGAACTTGTTCTGGATATTCCAAAGGGGCAACTGGCCGGTCTGTTGGGTACGATACCTGAGACGCTCTCAAGAATACTTACAAAGATGGTCCGGCAGCGGTTGATCGAGTCTAATGGGCCGAGAGTCAAGATTCTGGATCGTAAGGGACTGGAAGATCTGGCTGAAGGCATACGGCGGCTTTGAATTTCCCAGGGTGACTGTTCCGAATGCCGGCAAGAAAGTACAGCGAGAGGCTTTGTTTACTTTATGGAACTTACAATCACCGTGAGTTTGTGCATCCGGACCCCTTGGAATTCCTTTATCATTACGACAAATTGGATGACAGGGAAATAGTAGGGCTCATAGCCTCATCACTGGCTTACGGCAGCGTGCTTCAGATACTGAAAAGTGTTTCGCTGGTTCTTGAGAGAATAGGTTCCCCGTGCGAGTTTCTACGCAAGGCTTCGCCCGAATTGATGCTCAAGACTTTCAAGGATTTCAAATACAGGTTCACCACTGGTGACGAGATGGCCCGTATGCTTTACGGAGCCAAAAAGGTTCTTGAGAAATACGGATCTCTAGGCTCCTGCTTCTCACAGGCATTCAAGGATGAACACGAAAATGTGCTTCCAGCCCTGACGGCTTTCGTCAGAGAGTTGTCTTCAGTATTCCACGGTAAACCGCGAAGCCTATTGCCGACCCCCGAGTCAGGGAGCGCGTGTAAAAGACTCAATTTGTTCCTTCGCTGGATGGTGCGTCGCGACGAGGTGGACCCAGGTGGATGGGATAATGTTCAACCATCGAAATTAATTATCCCGCTCGACATTCACATGCACCGGATGAGTCTCCAACTTGGACTCACCAAACGCAAGCAAGCCGATCTGAAAGCGGCCATCGAAATTACGTCCGCCTTCAAAGGAATTGAACCCGAGGATCCTGTCCGGTATGATTTCTCACTTACCAGATTGGGTATTCGAGAAGACTTGACTCCGAACATGTTCTTAGAGTGATTGCGGAAATTTTTGTCCGTTTGAACAAGTGAAATATTGGCTGTCATGCCGGACTTGATCCGGCATCCAGTTCTTAGGGTATGCTTTGCAGCCGCACATCAATCCTGATTCGGACGAGAACTTTGGCAATGAGTGTAGAAGATTTGTCGGTATTGGATTTTCATTCCCGAAATAAGGACGGTCAAAGACCCAAGAGATAGGAAGGATGATTCTAATAGTCATCCCTCTGGTGATAACCTTAGTACTCTTTTGGCGGGGCTTGAGGATATGCATACTGTTCCGGCCGGCAAGACACCGAGGGAGGAATCCAAAGTGGACCGCGAAGAATTGCTCAAGAAATTGGCAGATCAGAAGCTTGCGTACTATCAGTCAATCGGCCTGGCTCCATTCAAGTCAGGACAACTGGTCTCTGAAAGTTTGGAGTCCTGGAAACAGTTGCCGACTGAAAAACTTGAAGAACTGCTAGACATTCCCGCGTATTGATGTTCAAGAGTTGGGCGTGGGGACATCGGTTCTGGAACCGTATTTTTGCTTCGCAACTTCTGTGATGAAAGCAGGAATGAAGGTTGTCAGGTCTGCCACGACGCACACGTCTGCAATACTGAAGATTGGGGCCTGGGGATCCGTGTTGATGGCCACGAGGAAACCCGCCTCTCATGCCTGCCAAATGCTGGGCAGCCCCTGAGATGCCGCAGGCGATGTAAAGCTGCGGCACTATACGCGCTCCGGTGAGCCCCACCTGATGCCTGTAATCCAGCCAACCCAGATCACACACCGGACGCGAGCCTGCAACGGCCGACTTGGCAAACAATGATGCCAGTCTCTCGACCAACGCCAGGTGCCCAGACCCCTGATGCCCCAAGCTTTAGAGAGGTTACAAGATGGCTTAAGAAAAGATGCCCAGGGACATGGGCGAAAATGCTATTATCCACAATGACTTCAAACTGGACAACATAGTCCTGAATGAGAAAAAACCATTGAGAATATTAGGGATACTTGATTGGGAGATGGCCACATTAGGCAACCCTCTAATGGATCTGGGCAATTCCTTGGCCTATTGGATCGAAAAAAGCGACCCTCCGGATATGGAGCGATTCGCCTTATGCCCACAAACATGGAAGGGGCCCTGACCAGAAAACAAATGATGTAGCGCTACGCTGATCGCGCCGGTATCCCCATATCGAATTTTGATTTTTACTACTGCTTCGGCTTGTTCCGTCTGGCGGTGATTGCCCAGCAGATCTATTTTCGTTATTACCACGGACAAACTAGCGATGATCGTTTCAAGATGCTAATACTGGGCGTGCATGTTCTCGAAAATACTGCTCGTAGGGTTATAGAACAATCACGTCTCTGATCAGGAATCTCCATGGAGATGAGGAATTGCTTGCACGAGTTCATTCTGGAGCCCTCATAGGAATAGACGCACATCCTGTCGAGGTAGAGGTAGATGTGTATTCCGGTCTCCCATTTATCGCGGTCGTTGGCTTACCCGACAACGCGGTGAAGGAGAGTATTGCAAGAGTCAAATCAGCCATAGTCAACTCCGGATATCCCTTCCCTCCTCGCCGTATAACAATAAACCTGGCGCCCGCAGGTCTCAAGAAAGAGGGATCGGGATTTGATCTTCCCATAGCTCTAGGCATACTGTCCGCTTTCGATCTTATCTCGCACGATACTCTGAAGGATTATATCGTCGTCGGAGAACTTTCCCTTGACGGCCGGATTAAATCCATTCGAGGGGCTTTATCTGTCGGGATTGCAGCCAGGGACCGTGGCTTCAAGGGCATATTAGTTCCTGAGGCAAACGCGTCGGAAGCCGCAGTGGTTGAGGGTATTGACGTGATTGGAGTTTCAAGTCTCCTTACGGCGGTTGGGTTTCTTATGAATCGCGTGGCCCTGGAGCCTGCAAAATCAGCTCGCGGCCGGCATGTAGGCCGTTTGGGAAACTACTCTAAAGATTTCAAAGAGATCAAGGGTCAGGAGTACGCGAAAAGGGCTGTGGAGGTTGCAGCAGCCGGTGGGCACAATGTGTTGATGATTGGCCCTCCCGGTTCGGGAAAGACCATGATCGCCCAACGAATACCAACCATTTTGCCTGAGCCTGAGTTCGAAGAGGTACTTGAAACCACCAGAATTTACTCCGCGGCAGGCCTGCTCGGAAAATACAAATCCGTTATGACTGTTCGGCCGTTTCGATCGCCTCATCACACAGTGTCTGATGCCGGACTCATTGGCGGCGGAGTGATCCCACGGCCTGGGGAGGTTTCTCTGGCTCACAATGGGGTTCTGTTTCTTGATGAACTCCCGGAGTTCCACAAGAATGTTCTTGAGGTACTCCGCCAGCCTTTAGAGGACGCAGAGGTTACGATTTCCCGCGCGCAGGTGGCGGTGACCTTTCCGGCTCGGTTTATGCTCGTAGCCGCAATGAATCCTTGCCCGTGCGGCTACCGCGGGGATACACAACATGCCTGTAGTTGCTCCAAGCAGGCTATTGATCGTTATTGGAGCAAGATTTCAGGGCCACTCCTGGACCGAATAGACATTCACCTTGATGTACCGTCTGTCCACTGGCGGGATCTAACCTCTGTTCCCGACGGGGAAGACTCCCAAAGCATAAGAGACCGGGTTAATGGGGCGAGGCAGATCCAACTGTCTCGTTTCAAAGGTACCGGGCTTTTTGCCAATTCGCAAATGGGATCAGCCCTCATCAAGAAACACTGCCGGCTCGGCATGGAATCCATGAACTTTATGGAGAAAGCGGTAACCAAGTTGAGGCTTTCTGCTCGAGCCTATCACCGAGTACTGAAGATTTCCAGGACCATAGCTGACCTGGATTCCGCCGAACAAATTGAGTCGTCGCACGTGGCCGAAGCCGTTCAATACAGGTCACTCGACCGACGATACGGCTAGGTGATCTGTTCGCCGTCGTTGCCTCCATTTGTTCTTAATTTGGTGCTGGTCGAGGCCACGAGGGCAGCGTTTTCGGTGAGATTGCGAAACCTTCTATGCGGCAAGGAACGTTATGTTTCGCGTGCTTCCTTTTGGAGTTTTCAGAACACTTGCTTTGGCGCACGCATAGTGACTTGACGTGCTTCATGCCGTGATTATGTTAGGACAAATTCGTTCATGATGGCGTGTTCGCTATCTGAGATCACTCTGGGAGGATTGCTATGGCTGGACAAATCAAGTGGGAGACGAACATGGATGGGGCCGTTTCCAAGGCCTCGTCACAGGATCGGCCTATTCTGCTGGATTTCTTCAATCCAGGATGAATTGGCTGTCAACAAATGGATGCAGTTACGTATCCTGATGGCACCGTAGTCGATTTTATTGATCAAAATGTCGTACCACTCAGAATTCCATCTGATGACCGACTTGCCGCCGAATTCAACGTCAAGTGGACCCCTACTCTCGTTACCTTGGATCCCAGCGGTAAAGAACATCATCGCACTTTGGGGTTTCTCAAGCCGGAAGAACTCATCGCGTCAGTTCTTCTCGGCATTGGCAAGTCCCGTTTCGAAACGGGAAAATTCGAGACGGCGGTTGAGAGCTTTGACAAGATAATTGGGGCTCATCCCAAGAGTGGATCGGCTCCGGAGGCAATTTTTCTGCGAGGAGTGTCATTGTTCAAGAGCACCCATGACCCCAAACCCTTGAAGGCAGCTTATGAAAAACTCGCAGCAGAATACCCCGACAACGAATGGACCGGCCGGGCATACCCATATCGTCTACTCGAGTGATGGAGCAAACATCCGACGCCCCGGATCGCGAATTCGACGCAGGGGGTTGAGTTGACAAGTACACGCGTTTTGCTTAGGCTTTGATCGGAACAGACAGTCCGGAAATTTACATTTATTTACTCGGATCAGAATGGCATGGGCTCAAGGCAACCGGCAAATCAGAGCATAACATCAGGCGTAACCCGATTGGACAAGCTTTTGGGAGGCCTTTTTATTGGAGACAACGTGGTCTGGCATGATGATGCCGGCAGCCTGGCATCGGTATTTTGTCTCAACTTTATGAAGGCCTCCCAGAATGCTGACAAACCCTTGATTTACGTAACATTCGACCGATCTCCAAAGAATTTGATTGACAAGTTGGGGGCACTTGCAGAAAACCCCTCACTCACAATACTCGACTGCTTCACATCGGGGAAAGGAGACAACTCAGAAATATTCCTCCGCCTTTATCGCGACTCCCAGCAGAAGACTCCCTGCCGTATTGTGAAAGTTGATAAGCCGGACAGACCAGATCATGTCACTGACGCGCTCTACGGCGTTCATAGCTCAATGACCGGCGACGTCCGATTGGTTTTCGAGAGCATCACGGGTATGCAAGAACTGTGGGGAGGCGAAGAGCAGGTTCGGAATTTCTACAGCCATTCATGTCCGAGGCTTTACGAACTGAACACTGTGGCATATTGGGTGATGGAGAAGAATGCGCATTCTGTGCGCTTTCGCGCTCATGTAAACCAGATTGCTCAAGTGGCTATCGAGCTTTCAATAAGGAGAGGAACCTCCTCGCTGACCATCCTTAAAGCCGAAAAACGTAGCCTGGAGAACCTGCACCAACCGGTCGTTTACTGGACCAAGAACCTCAACATAACTTTTGAGGACGACAGCCGAACTCTCGGCCGGCCCGGCTTAGGTTTGAGAATCAAGGAAATCAGAACAAGTAAGGGCATTTCCCAAAGCGAACTTGCCAAACTCATCGGGGTCACTCCCAGCACCATTTCACAAGTGGAAAGCAACCTTATCTACCCTTCCCTGCCTGCTCTTCTCAAGATGGGAGAGGTGCTCTCGGTAGAGATGAGTTCTTTTTTCGGGACCCGCTCCCAGTCGGAAAAACAGGTGGTTTTTCCTTTCAGTGCTTCAGCGGAGTTAAAGCTTCCCAAGGTTCGCGAAGAAAGCATCAGTGTCAGGATATTGACTCCGGTCGTTCATGCTGCCCAAGCCGACCTGTATCTAATCGAGATTGCGCCGGACACAAAGCTGCATTCCCATTTCTTTGTCCACAAAGGCGAAGAGGCGGGCTATCTGTTGTCCGGCATCCTGCAAATGACTCTGGACGAGTCCGTACAAAGGGTTTTATCCGGAGACGTTGTTTACCTGACCAAAGAGATACCAAGCCAGTGGGCGAATCCAGGTCCTGAGATTGCACGCCTGCTCTGGATCAAGATCAGATGACGCTCAACTCGTCAATAGTTACTCTGCCTTAGTTTCATGGTGAAGAAGCGGCACAGGTTGATTCCTATTTGAGGATAGATCGTCATTATCTCCTGAAACTGGTGATGCTTAAGAACGTATGCTTTACAGTCCTTTACTGCAACACAAGTAGCGTTGGGGGCCAGACGTGTGAACAGACTTAGTTCTCCCAGGAAAGACCCCTCCCCAACAGTGACTTTTTCCTTCTGCTCATCAGTCCCGTAGTCCTTAAAGATACGGACGCTCCCGCTGACTATCAGATAGATCGAAGAGTTTTCCTCTCCTTCTCTAATTATGATATCCCCCGGCTCGAAATGCTCCATAGTTATTACCGACGCTATGGCATGAAGTTCTCGGAGTCCCATACCTTCAAATATTCCGAAGGTCTTAAGCTTTTGGATTCTCTCGGTAACGTCCGGCATTGCGGTTACCTCGTTCATACTGCGTTTCATTGCGTAATTGGCTATCTCTCGCACGTACGGCATTCTATCATCCATGCGGGATTCGATTACCGGTACAAAGGAACTCCCTGGCAGGGTTTCTCCTATCACAAAAAGCGCGAACATTCTGGTAACAGGATCTTCGGAGTCTGCCAGGAAGGTGAGTACTCGTTCCATATTGTCGTTACGGATCAATGGAAAAAGTCTGCGACCTTTTTCTATCTTTTCATCCAAGGGGATGTCTTCAATTAAAGGAATCAGATATGGCGCCAACTCTTTCTGAATTGAGTTCTCTACCAGCTCTACGGCAATGGATGCTGTTTCAGACTTGAGAGCCTGGTACATGAGCCTCATATCTGCATGGTAAACCCATAGCGCCTGAAAAATCAGGCTCAAGGTTTCTTCATTGACTTCTTGCATGTGTTTCCGGAGCAACTCGACGCTGATTGAATTGTTGAGGGATTCAAGGAGGCGGATCACTATAAGGTTTGAATACGCCTGAGAGAGTTCCTTGCCCAGAAAAGGTGTCATTTCGAATTCTTTCAGGCCAGAGAGCCTTATTACCTCCAGAATGCCTCTTTTCGCCCTTGGAGGAGCTTCTAACAGCGAGACCTCCAGGAAGGGTAGAATAAGCTCGCGATAGCCCATCAGAGCCTCAATGGCAGCCTTTCTGACATCCTCATCATTGTCCTCCAAACAACGGACGAGTTTGCCAACCGCCCGAATGTCCCTGGTAATTATGAAAGATGCCGCTGCCTCGGCTCTTGTGAGAGCACTGTCATCACTTATGAGTTTCAGAGCCACGTCAGGGTCAATCGCAGTGGCAACCCTGTCACCTGCAATCTGTTCTTGAGCCCTGTCCTCAACTGAAACAGGACCAAGCTCCATAGCCGCGCCGCCACTATCGAAAGTCCGTACTGACTCTATCTGATCAAAATCTATTTGCTTTTCTACTATGACCTGCTTGAGGATTCGCTTGTAATGCTTTCTAAAAATAAGCGACTCGAACAGCCAATAAGCAGTGAAACCAAGCGCCACAATGGAAAGATGTTGAGCGCTCACTACTGGTTTGAGCACAATCATCAATATGGAACCGGTGAGCATGCCGACTTTGATGACTGTGCCGCGAATAAAGGTACGGCTCCATACCACGAGGTCTGAGGGGATTATGTTAAAGAGAACCTTGTTAACCGGTCCTGAGATGGCTCTCTGTATGAGAATGGTAGTGAACTGACCGTAGCATGCAGCCCAAATATTGAAAAAACCTGTGAGGGCAGCGAACAAAATGGAGAAATTGATGGGATGCACCAAGGAAGCATTCGCTAAACCCATAGATTGGTAGAGTCTCCCCATAAAAAAAAGGAGCACGAATGTCAGGGCAGTCGTTATTCCTCGGAAGATACTCAAGAAGGAAATCAAAGATTCCTGGGAAGTAAAGGTATGGTTGGCTATTACACTGAATTGGTAAAGCAATATGGGCAAGAGGATGTTCGGGATCAGGCCTGTTACGATCAGATACCGAATCATGGGGTATTGGGAGATGAGGCCTGGCACTTCGGACAGACGTTTGGTAACTTTTTTCGCGGATCCGACCCTTTTTTCAACCGTGACCATCATCTTTGAGCCGGTCCTGGCCAAAAAGACCGCAGTCAGTACAGATACGCCGCCGAACAAAAGCAGCGTTGAATCGTCTCCGAACCCCATGGTGAAGGGTTTGGTGGCAAAACTTCCCAGAGTGGTCCCCAGAACCTGGCTGGCAGTAATGAGCGGAAATATGCGTTTCCCTTGTCTAGCGTCAAAGAGATCACCTGCAATGTTCCACAAGTAAACGAGAAGAACGGCGTCGAGAAGGTAAAGAAGCTGGTAGAGAATCGGATACGAGATGGATAAATCAGCTTTTACCATGAAGAAAAGGATTGTGGATGACACTCCGTAAACCACAAGAAATCCTGACAACAAATTCGTGTCTACGAAGCGGCGCCCAAGCCTATCAACGATTCCAAACACAAAAAAGGTGAGAATTGCGTTGATGAGCAGCATCCATGGAACGTACTCTGGACCGTAGCGTTTAAGAAAAGCCGCATCCACGTATGTACGAAAAATCGCTGTGACGAAGAAAATGACGAAGAATATTGCAGCAATCCAAATGAATCGAGCAGACTCGTGGGGGTAGATTTTCAGGCGCTTTTCAAGTAATCGCTTCATCTGGAACGCTGTGTACGTCCTAACCGGCTACGTGATAACTCTGGGGAAATGATTATATGGGATTCGAAGTGAACCCGCAAGGAACTAATTGCTCAATGCCGGCGCAAGAACGACAAGCCAAACGAAATGATCTTCCATCCTGAAAAGCTTTGCTGTGAACTTATTCCGCCAGATAGCCGTCACGAACCAGAAGCTTTCTGACCTCAGTGCCCTTTCCCTTGGGAACTCTCAACGGGAACCCAGCGGAACCTTTTGCATCGGACTTTGGCAAAATCCCACTCGCAGGATCCACTCCCGGATTCAGTTCCCACATGTTTCTGGGACTTGTATCACACCATTTTGCAACGATGTGCAGAGGCAGGTCCTTTACTAATTTGAGCCGGTCCATGAAATCGTAGGCCAGAGGAGGCAGCCCAGGCATATCCACGCCATAAAACTGCCTGTGTGCATCTATAATCTTTAGTGCTACAGCACGCGGGATCAGCACATCGGAGTACGGCGGCATCACCATGTCCCAGTACGAAAAACCCGGCGCCTTCCGGACAATTGCATCAATTTTGTCGGACCCGTCTGCAAAAGCCGAGATGGCTGGCAACCAGTCTTTATCTGCTGTCTTGAGCAAAAGATTTTGAAGCAGGTTAATTGCTATTCTGGTCGACAATACAGGATCGCGACGATCATCCCAATCATTCGTCGAAACCCATGGCACAGCCGAAGAATTCTTCTTTTCTTTACTGGAACCGAGAGCCCACCACCCCAATCCGCCTGTCTTGGTGCGCGTGTTGGATGTGAGGTCGCTCATAAGAACCGAAACGTAAAAGAGGTCAGTGGGGATTTTTTCATCCTGAAGGATACTGATGATCGTCGGACCGTAAATTGCCATCCGGTCGAACCACTCCATCATTCCCGCTCTTCGATCCATAAGCAGGTAGTTCATCTGGTCCACTATTCTTATAGCCACTTCACGACGATCCAAGGGAATTTTCACTTGAGCAAATGTCAATCCCTGTTTCTGAATGTCCGGAGGCAATATATAAGTGGCTCGAGCGTAGCCTCCTGTTTTGGCCGATACAACTCCATCAAGACAGACGCCTGTGAATGCTGGTCCCGCAATGGCTGCAACCAATATGCTGCTGAGCACGCTGAATCGTTTTGTGTAACCCAGTACCTTTTTCATTGGGCTTTCAATCCGTATTTTTGGGAATCATGATTTCGTAGCCATGATCAGACCCAGTCCATACGTATAGAAATGGGCGCGTTGATGTCAATTCATGGAAGCGTCAATCAAGTCGTGTGAAAAAGGCGTAAAAGTCGCTCGTGTAACTTCGATCTACATATCGGTCCAGAGTATAGGTCTTCTGATCGGGGGAAAGCCTTTCTTTTCTGACGAAGTTACCGTTTCCGTCCGTAAAATAAATATTAGCCAGGACATTGTGAGGGTTGGCGTCTCCGTGAATGGCACGGTCACATCCAGCCAGGACTAATGCCTTGGCAAGATCCCTGGTGCTTATGTGGTGCCCTACTGCAAAAACCAGGTTGCCGTCCCTGCGGATACCGAAAGCACTTCGGGTCGCAATGAACCAGTCGGTCCCGTAATTCGCGTCGGAAGCCGGCCCCCACCATCCCCCCCAATACTGGTAGCCGGGCATTGGCTCAGACTCCGACAAGAGATATCCCAACCCGATTTCCGAGTCGGTTTGCCGCCCTCCACTGATGATCCAATCAACTACCTTGCCGTCTCTTACAATGAGATGTCTTAGTTGTTTGGCATCTGTCACCATAGACGTCGGTACACCATTACTCCATTCCAGCACGTCTACCGAACCGTCCTTATATGTCGCTAGAGTAGCCATTCCTGGGTAAAGATCTCTAATCACCTTCCCGGAGACTATTGTGCCCGCATCTCCTGAGTGCCTTTGCTTCCACAACGCATTTGTTACAGCCACTAACCGCTTTCTGTCCCCCTGCTCAACAATAGAAGACTCTCGAGAACCGCCAGGTTCCGTTGAACCTATGTAGAGTTTCATGGAGAGACGTTTCATGTCAAAAAGAAGCATGTGAGCTATTGCATTGGGATACTTTTCACTCGGCCTGTAACTCGTGCTGTACATGAGCGGCCTGCCATCCCGGTCCGTCGGCAACCCCCTCCATTCCCAAATTCCTTCGCCGGGAAGCTCAGGAGTCAAATAGAGAGGAGGAATGTTCTTCAAGACCAGGTTCCTAAACGAGCCTCTGTAGTAGACATCGGACTCTCCAACCTCACTCATCAACAGCACTGAGCGATCAGGCGGGGCAATAAAGGCAGGGCCGGAAGTTTTTGCTAAGACATCTGGAGGATTATGCAGAGAGCCGAGAATGGTATTCGGAGCGAGTCTTGAATTCCGTGTAAAACCATGATATTGCGCTATGGTAGCAGAATCTCCGACGGCACCCTCATTCCCCTGCGAGCCCAACATTGGGTGGGCACTTTTATTTCCCATGGAACCGGATATTGATCCTCCCCAGAGAAGAGGTTCCCAGACGGGAGCAGGATCATCATCGGCGTCGAATCCGAAAACTATTGTCCAGGGCAAAAATACGCAAATCAAAGAAGCTAGAACTATTTGCGAAAATTTTGTCCGCCAAAACAAAACTTTATCTTTGGCAGACCTGCACCCTGGTCTTGAAAAGGATGATCGGGAAGATTCTTTGGCAGTGCAGCGGAAAATCCGGAGATTGACTTCTCCGAATGGATTGGAGCTTATTCCAGCCAGTTGTTGCTCTTTGGGCGTGAAGGTTGACACGGATTTTATCATCGGCTATGCATACTCCAATTATCGAATTATGCTTCAATTTGTTTGCTGAGCCCACCAACCGGAACCTTGACCATGTGGGCATGGCTGGGACACAGAATATTCAATCAGGGGCATCATTACCCTTTCCAGTTCTAACAATTCTGTGGATCCTCGTCAAGGCTGGGCGCACATGAGAGGACTTGTCCATGATCATTCACAGACTACCATTTGGTCTAATCTTAGTGCTTACCATGGTTTTTTTTAGAGCAATTACATTAGCCGATTCCTCTGAATTCTTGTTCGACAAGGCATTTGAGGCCGACAAGTCCGGAAAATTGGGTGAGGCGATACAGCTTCTGTCTGAGGCTGCTGAACTAGATCCCAAGAACTCGTCGGTGTTCAATAATTTGGGAGTCGCCTACTGTAGGAAGAAACAGTACGATGACGCAATTAGGTGCTTCGATCATGCTTTAGGTTTATCTCCACACACTGCCGGCATACACAACAACAGGGGACTGGCTTACCAACGAAAGGGGGATCTCGAGAGAGCCCTGATGGACTACAAGAAGGCCCTTGAGCTTGACTCAATGAATCTGGAGGCTCTCTATAACAGGGCGATCCTTTTTGAAAAGACCGGCTCATCGGCTCGGGCCAAGGCGGATCTAAAGGCCCTTGTAACTGCCGATCACAGTAACGTCAAAGCTCTCTTGGCGATGGGAAGACTAAATCTAAGAGAGGGGTCCCCGGATGAAGCCATGAAGAATTTCTCCGCTGCACTAAAGCTGGACCCTGCTTGTATTGATGCAATTAGCGGTATGGGTGATGCCAATTTTCTTAAGAACAGGTTTGATCGGGCGGTCGATGACTACAGCCGGGTACTCAACTTTCGTAAGCAGGATGCAGTTACTCTCATTAACCGGTGTGCAGCGTTCACTCAGATGAGAGAGTTCGAGGACGCAATCCGCGATTGTGAGGACGCTGTCAATCTAAACCCTGAAACCCCAGATGGGTATTACAACCTTGGAAATGCTCTGGCGGCTTCAAGAAGGGATCAAGAAGCCACGCAGGCCTTTAACTCAGCGATCAAACTCAATCCACAGCGTTGCCATTACTTTTACAACAGGGGCATGTCCCTTAAGAGAATCGGTCAGGCGGATGCCGCTGTCGAGGATTTCACGAAAGTACTGGAAATGGATCCGTCCCACGTGCATGCCCTGAACAATAGGGGAATAATCCTTTGGGCCGGCAATAACATTCAAGGAGCAGTGCAGGACTTCAGTAGAGCGGTGGATCTCGACGGCAAGAATGCTCGTGCGATTTGCAACCTGGGTGGGGCTTATCTGTCCATTGGTGAAGTGGACAAGGCTGTCCACGTCCTTGAAAAGGCACACCGGAACTACCCAGGAGATCCTGATATTGCCATAGTACTGGGCGACGCCTGGATCGAGAAGAAACGATTGGACAAGGGTATTTCCATTTACAGGAAGGCTCTCGAGAAGGAATCAGACCGCAAGAAAAAATGTCAAATTCACTTTCGAATCGGACGTGCTTTGGAGGACTCGGGAAATGTGGCTAGGGCTCTCAAAAGCTATACAACAGCATTAGAGTTCGCAGGCGATTCAAACGCAATTGACGGATTGAGAGAAAAGATTAGCGTGCTCAAATCTCGAACTAATCAATAATACCGGCTCAACCAGCATCGGGCGAAGGAGACCGTTCTTTGATCTATTTTGCAGATTTCCACATCCATTCGAGATTCTCCAGGGCTACATCGAAAGACTGCAACCTTGTGGAATTGGCAAGATGGGCTGCTATGAAAGGGCTCAGAGTAATAGGGACCGGAGATTTCACCCACCCCGAGTGGAACCGGGAAATTATTGAAATGCTCGTGGAAGCCGAGAACGGCTTGTTTCGCCTCAAGAAACAATTTCTCCCTGATAACTCCCTCGTGCCTCCAGAAGGCTTCGGACCTGAAGAGGTGCGCTTCGTCCTCAATGTAGAAATAAGTTCAATTTACAAGAGGGATGGAGCGGTTCGGAAAATTCACAGTCTGATATTTATGCCGGACCTGCAAAGCATGAGCAGCTTCAACTCAAGGTTAGAGCGCATAGGCAACATTAGATCAGATGGTCGCCCGATTCTAGGTCTGGATTGCCGGGATCTCCTCGAAATAGCACTTGAGACTTCAGCAGACTCTTTTTTGGTGCCGGCTCACGTATGGACCCCTTGGTTTTCCATCCTCGGTTCCAAATCAGGCTTTGACTCAATTGAAGAGTGTTTCGGTGACCTGACACCTCACATATTCGCTCTGGAAACCGGACTGTCTTCAGACCCACCGATGAATTTTATGGTCTCTTCTCTCGATCGCTATACGTTGATATCGAACTCCGACACCCACTCACCTTCAAAACTAGGGCGGGAAGCCAATATATTTGAAGGAGAACCGGGATACTTTTGGATGCGAGACGCTCTTCGTGCCGGCGGGGGAGGCACACAAGGTTTTTGTGAGGGTGGTTTGTCCCCCGATCCCGCAAAAATCGGAGCTTCCTGTTCCACCGGATCTAACCGATTCCTGGGAACCATAGAGTTTTTCCCTGAGGAGGGGAAATACCATTTGGACGGGCACAGGAAATGCTGTTCTCGACTGGAGCCGGCAGAGACTGAAAGGCTTGGAGGCAGATGCCCCGTATGCGGTCACGCTATAACCATCGGTGTAATGAACCGCGTCAACAGGCTTGCGGACCGCCCTCCCGGCATCGTTCCTCAGCGGGGGGCTCCTTCTTGGCGGCTATTACCGCTCGTAGAGATTGTGGCTCAAGTGATGGGAGTTGGGCCTCAGTCCAAAAAAGTCACAGGCGCCTACATGGAGCTTCTCCGCAGATTCGGGCCTGAACTGCCTATATTGTGGTCGCACCCGATCGAAAAGATAGCTGGTCATGCTCCGCCAATCTTTGTAGAGGCCTTACGTAGGGTTCGTAACGGAGAAGTCTCAATTAAGGCCGGCTTTGATGGAGAGTACGGAACGGTCCAACTCTTCAATCCGGGCGAAAGAGACCGATTTTCAGGTCAGGAAACCTTTTTTTCTGCTGACACTGCGGGCTCCAGGAAGAACCCCGACAGAATGGCAGAGCGCTTTCCAAAAGATGGCGTCCCAAAATCGTCAATGTCTGAAACTCCACCCATCAGACCCAGCCTGCTCAATGATGAACAGTTGGAGGCCCTGAATACGGGGTGGATCGCGCCGTCATAGTTCAGGCCGGTCCAGGAACCGGCAAGACGCTTACCCTGACAAATCGTATTTCCAATCTGATCAACCAAAGGCTTGCTAAACCTGAAGAGATAACTGCGGTAACTTTCACTCGCAAGGCAGCAGGAGAGATCCGGGAGAGACTAGGGCGGTTGATTTCTCCAAAGGATGCGGCGAGATGTTGGACCGGAACGTTTCACCAGCTTGGAACAAGAATTCTTGACGTGTTTAGTGTGAGATGCCTTTTTGACCCGAAATATTCTGTGATTTCCGAAGATGGCTACTAAAAAACTTAAAACTGCCGATCACGCATTGATCTAAGAATTGTGGCGCGTCACCATATCGCGAGTGTTATCGGAGACTCTTTGAAGTAAGTTTAATTCACCAGTAAATTGCTCGGCCCCACAGAGACCAGCCTCCATATTTCTTTGCTAAAAGGCACTTGACAAGACATCAATATTCGGATATTCAGATATTAATTATTACGAATAAGGAAGACTTGGATTGGCTTCTTTGCCAATAACATGGCGATTATTGATTTTTTTGACGCTGATCATAGGAATGGTTGTCTGGGACCTTGCAGTTTCTGATCGTGTTGAGGCATCCGAAGTTTCGAGATTTTCAGATTTTCAGATTTTCGACACCCCCCTTCCGGCTAGTGACTTAACAATGGGTGGACTTGGCGGCAGCATTTTCAGACTGTCCGACTTAAAAGGAAACGTTGTTCTCTTGAATTTTTGGCGCAAGGACTGTCAGTACTGCGTACAAGAGAAAATTTATTTGAAAAAGATGTTGAAACAAATGGACAGGCCGGATTTGAAGGTGGTGTGTGCCGACTTGTGGGACAACCCGTCATGGGTCAGGTTGTATGGCCAAAAAAATCCGGGTGGATTGGTTTTTGGGGCAAAGCTGGATGGTAGCCGATCCGTGTTTGAGAATCTTGTGCGAGGTCGCCACTTGGGCTATTACGTGCTGAACGAAGCCAACGAGGCTGTTTACGAAGTCAAGGGCTTTCCGTCCACCTATGTGATTGACAAACAAGGAAGAGTGGTCGCTTCCCACATGGGGATGGTCGAATGGACTACTCTGCCTGTTCAGAAGTGGCTCACCGGGCTTCTTGGTTGGAAAGAGAGTATCGATACCGGGCAGGAGACCGACTACGAACCACCGGACTGGCTCGGGCGTTTGCTGTCAAATGCCGGTCGCACGAAGAAGCGGGAGCCTGTTGAAGGCGATTCTCGAGTAGCAGAGATAGTCACCGTTCGATGAGAACATTGGCGACGGGCACTTTTCTTCCGAAGGGAGCGATGTTTTGGAACTCTTTTGGTTGATTGCGATAGTGGCTGTGTGGGTCATATTGAACAAGTGGGTTTTGCCCCACTTCGGAATTTCCACCTGAATGTCCGGAACGTGCTCCCCCGTGGATCGGGGGAAAACATATTCGGATGAATCCGGCCCAGGGTCGCATCCGGATCCAGGCCGTAGGTAAACGAGATGCAACTGTTCACAAGCCCAAGAAACGATATCGAACAAGATACGGATGAGCTTTTTCAGGAGATAAAAGAGAAGGAATTCTCTCGTGAAGCAGAGATTTTCAAGGCTCTCGGCCATCCGATCCGCCTGAAGATAGTCTACGGCCTCCTCAGAGTGGGGGGCTGCAATGTCAAGAACATGCAGGAGTGCCTTGGTCTTCACCAGGCCACTGTGTCTCAGCATCTGATACACCTGAAGAGTAAGGGCATCATTACTTCCTCTCGTCAGGGTTTGGAAATGATATACTCTGTTACGGATTCCTGGGCAAAATGCATTGTCGACAGTATCGAAAATCAGGCAAATGGAGCGGGATCACAACAAGGTAACAGCTTTTGAGATCATCTAGAGGACTCAGGACGGCTCGGAACGGATTCCTGCGATCCCCGCTCAGTGTCCCCACCATACACTCCACACAACGCGATCTTGAAACGTCTTGGAAACTCTTACAGCGTATGCTGAATTCACACACAGCCAAAAGAGACCCAAATTAGCGCTAAACCTTTCGACCCAGTCTTTTTTGTTGATTTTCAATTCATGATACGGCTATCCTCGTCAGCAACGTGCTGGTTCCTCACATTCATCAAGATCAGGAACAGGCTTCGGTACTAAAGAAAGCTGAGGGTTGCAATCATGGGAGATCTAGCTAGGTTTGGCGTGTCTATACCTGATGATCTGCTCGAAAAATTCGACGGTCTAATAAAGGAGAAGGGCTACAATAATCGATCTGAGGCAATCAGGGATTTGATCAGGGACCGTCTCGTCGAGAACCAGTGGACGGAATCGGGTAAAGATGTTGTCGGGACCGTTACAGTGGTGTACAACCACGAACAGAGCGACCTGGCCCAAAAGTTGACTGAGATCCAGCATAGGAAGCATGACCTGATAATTTCTGCGGTACACGTCCATCTTGATTTTCATAACTGCCTGGAAGTTCTAATAATGAGAGGCAGTTCTGATGAGGTCAAAAAGGCGGGCGAACAGTTCATTTCCACCAGAGGAGTGAAGCACGGCAAGATAACCATGACGACTACCGGGCAGGAAATCGAGTGATTCACGCAAACCGATAAACTGGTTGAGATCATAGCCCCATCTTACGTATAGACGCGCGAGACCGGGATAGGGCGAACGTCTCCTCTAGCGGGCGGAGGTACGAGTAACTGAAGATCCACGTTAAGCCAGCGGTAATCGGGGTTGAGATCCCTCAGCTTACCGTCAGACGGAGGGGTTGAATGCTCGTTCCGGCTGTAAGTGACAAGAAAAATCCCCACACCATAGTTGGGCGTTTTATCTATCAGGTAGGCATCCACAAACTCCGTCTCACTAAGGTTTACACTCTGTGCCAATTCCCTGATATCCAGGTCCGACACACGGATCAGGGCATATTTTGCAATTCCCTGTTCTGAGAGACGGCTGAGAGTTCGAGATTCAGAAGATGCAACATATACGGTGGAAATAAAATCAAAACGTTCCAGGTATCTGGCTGCCACGAGTCCAGCCGTCCTTCTGCCCCCTACCATGTGATGGAATCCGTAATATTCGTATATTTTCTGCTGGATAATATCTCCGGTTCTTTCTCCTTTTTCATACAGGTCTTTGGATATATACTTTAAATATCGGCCCATATCTTCGGCCGCCTGGGCTACCGGCCAATCCACCCTGACATGAAAATGCGAGATTCCAAACCTGTACCTCGCCTTTATCGTGGGATCTCGCTGGATCAAGAGAGCAAAATCGGTCTTGAGAAGGCTTCTCAGCAAGATGGGAAAGGCTGTGTCTTCTAAATAGCGCATACGCTGATGAAACACTTCCTGAAGATCAAATATGGCCACATTGGTAAGATTTTCCTTGGTGAGTTTGTTCGAGTCGAAAAAGCGAATGTGTGTCTTGGCTTGCGGAGGTAAGGTGCTTTCGTTGAAGATGACTATGAAATGCCGATGGTCACGATATTCAGGCTCCACGACTCTCGCCCTTGGTTTGAGTTCTCGCATTTCGACGAACGGATAAACCGTCTCATTTTCCTTAAAAGCCTTGTAGGATTCAATGAGGGCCTCGGTGATAAGAATCCCATCAAGTTCATCCCGCAAGAAAAAATACAAGCATCGACGGAATCGCTCATTCCAGCCGATTTCATTGCGTCTCAAGAAGGGCATGCTTTCAACGTCCCGAGTGTTTCAGACATATTGATTTGAAGTACATCGTCTTCGTCAACAATTCCTCTGCTTGAACCAGTAGAACGGACGCGCGTCCGCGGATATCCTAAATTGATACCAGAGCCGAGGGACTCTTGCAACGTCTCATGAAAAAATGTAACTAGAACTTCGAAATTGACACAGGAAGGTTTATGCTATGGAAGATCCCAATTTGTCCGACAAACTACCTCAAAGCCAGACTGACACAAACGACGACGAAGGGGAAGATTTTGCGGTCTTGTTTCAATCACATCAATATCAACGCGACACCTTTGTTCCACAGGACAGCAAGATAGAGGGAACCATTGTCTCCATAGGAGAGGAATGGGTGTTCGTGGATGTAGGCGGCAAGACCGAGGGTGCGATATCCAAGGAAGAACTTGTTGACGAGCACGGAGACTTCAACTTCAAAGTCGGCGATTCCTTGACCGCCTACGTAGTAAACCGGCGCGATGGCGAAATTCTTCTCAGCGTAAAAATGACCACCGCTGCATCCGAAGAAGCAATAAGAGGTGCACACCGAAGCGGCGTGCCCGTAGAAGGTTTTGTGGTTGCTGAGCGCAAGGGTGGTTACACAGTGACCATAATGGGAAGACAGGCTTTTTGTCCTTATTCCCAGATTGATCTTCAGCCCGTACGCGACCGCGTCGATTACATAGGAAAGAAGTTGTCTTTCAGGATAACTGAATATTCAGATCATGGCCGCAACATAGTTTTGTCTCGCAGAGAAATTCTCGAAGAAGAGAGGCTACAGCAGATTGAACAACTTAAGCAGACCCTCAAACCCGGAGACGTAATAGAAGGGTTAGTGCGTAAGCTCGCTCCGTTCGGAGCCTTTGTCGACATCGGAGGTGTAGAAGGCCTTATCCCTATGTCCGAATTGGCTTGGCACAGGGTTGCTTCAGCAGAAGACGTCCTGAGTCCTGCAGATTGCGTTAAGGTTCGTATTCTGGATCTGGACTGGGAGAACAAGAGGATCTCGCTGAGCCTCAAACAGACTCTTGACGATCCGTGGAACTCCGTAGGAGCAAACTACCAGGAAAACCAAACCGTTATGGGCACAGTAACCAAGCTGATGAATTTTGGAGCCTTTGTAGAGCTGGAACCCGGGGTCGAGGGACTCATCCACATCTCTAATTTTGGGACCGGTCGGAGAATTAATCACCCCAGGGAGATTGTTTCGGAAGGCGACCAAGTCCAGATACGAGTCATCTCGGTTGATACTCCTGCCAGAAGGATTGGCCTGGAATTAATTACCGGCAACGCTTCTGAGGCTGGGGACACCAACGTTGATTTCAAGGAAGGCGACATCGTAGTCGGCACAGTAGATGCGGTCAAGGAATATGGAGTATTCATTCGTCTCGCCGGCGGAAAATCCGGCCTAATCCACTTGTCCGAGATGGCCGCGGACATAGGGGGTGACCTGAGAAATAGGTTTCCGCTCGGGTCTCCAGTGGAGGCCCAGATACTGGCCATAGATCAGGATACGGGTAAGATTTCTCTAAGTACCAAGGTCCTGCTGAATAGAGTTGAGCAGTCACATCTCAAGGAGTTTAACACTAGCGCCGGCAAACGGGCATCCTTAGGAACGATTGGAGACATCTTGAGATCCAAGATGGAAAGCTGACCGGTTGGTTTATGCTTATCAGACGCAGAGCAGGTATCGCCTCGGAGATAATCGTTGTCAAAGGGCTTGGGAAAAACTTTGGAAGTCTGACCGCGCTGCATGATCTGGACCTGGCGATCAAAGAAGGGGAACTTTTCGGCCTGCTAGGTCCCAACGGAGCCGGGAAGACCACTTTGATATCCATACTCGCCACAATACTTCCGCCCACACGCGGCAGCGCGACCATTTGCGGACATGACATCAGGCACAATCAGCACGAGGTACGAAGATCCATCGGCATAGTTTTTCAGGATCCTAGTCTCGATGACGAATTGACTGGAGCCGAGAACCTCGATTTTCACGCGAGACTTTACGGATTGGATACCCGTGCCAGGTTATCCCGAATGGAAGAGGTTCTTGCGCTGGTGGATCTGGAAGACCGTCGCAATGACCTTGTCAAGACGTATTCAGGAGGAATGCGTCGCCGCTTAGAAATGGCCAGAGGTCTTATGCATCACCCGCACGTCTTGTTTCTGGACGAGCCAACCCTCGGGCTGGATCCTCAGACGAGACGAAAGATTTGGAACCACATTCTGACCCTGAAGGACACGTTCGGCATGACGGTGATACTCACCACCCACTACATGGATGAAGCAGACCATCTATGTTCTGCGATTGCCATAATGGATCACGGTCAAATAGTGGCACTGGACACTCCCGATGCACTAAAATCTCAACTTGGCGGTGACGTGGTCTATTTGGAGACGTCTCCCTTGGACAAGGAGTTCGTTAAAGATTTGCGAGACGCCCAAGAGGTGACCAACGTGTCCATACATGACAATATTCTTGCACTCACTGTTGCAAAGGGGGAATCCTTCATACCCATAGCCTTTGACGCAGCCGCCCGGTTTGGCGTTACAATCTCTGGCGTCTCCATGCGTAAACCAAATCTGGAAGACGTTTTCATTAAGATTACCGGACGGGAGATACGAGACGAGGCCGTCAGCACTCCCAAGGAGAGGATCAGAGTATACTCATGGGGTAAACGCAGGTGAATTCGGTGGCCACCATTTACACGCTTTGGCTCAGAGAGATCAGGCGGTTCAAGCGGAACAAGGGTAGGTTAATTGGCTCAATGGCCTTGCCCGCTCTTTTTCTCGTGGCTCTGGGCAGCGGGTTCGGAGCTTTTTTTCGCTACAGAAGCGATGTCTCTTACACGGCATTCATCGGACCAGGAATTGTAGGCATGTCTCTTCTCTTTTCATCTATGTTCGGAGGCATGAATGTCCTGTGGGACAAGCAGTTTGGATTTATGAAGGAAATTCTGGTCGCTCCTGTCAGTCGAATCGCCATTGTGGCCGGCAAGACCCTGGGGACTGTGACGACCTCCCTTATCAGGGGGACAGTCTTTCTGGCGGCATTGTATGCGGGCCGACTTGTGGAGTTTGACATCATCGGCTTCTTGGAAGTGTTGGTATTTATGTTTCTTATCTCAGCTTCGTTTGTCGGTTTGGCCATAGCCTTTGCTTCCCGCATGAGTGATCCACATGGCTTTCAGTTGATAATGAACTTTGTCATCATGCCGGTTTTTTTCTTATCCGGTTCGCTTTTCCCGTTGGATGGCCTGCCGGGATGGCTGAAGGTTTTGACCTTTTTGAACCCCTTGACGTATGGGGTTGACGGAATGCGGTTTGCTCTGGGTGGACCACACCATTTCCCGCCGTTGTTGGACCTTTCGGTTCTGTTGATCTTCTGGGCTCTCACCACTATTGCCGGAGCCCTCATGTTTCAAAAGATGTCCGCCTAAAAGCGAAGCGCCCTATTCATCGCAATAATTCAGGCTGGCGCCGAGATCATGATTGTCTCGCTTTGCTCGGCACCTGAAGTGCCGAACCAATTTCCACCAGCGCTCTTTTCTATCAAAGATCTACGTGAGGTGAAATTATGAAGACTATCTGGAGTTTTCCAAATGGGGGTGGTCTTCACCTGCAACGGGTTGAGAACACGAATGAAATACTCCGCGTTAGTGTAGTAACACTTGTTCGATTTCGTTTAATCTAAAGAGGTGCCATAGCTTTTC